>Ga0197142_1000024_pt1 | contig 133528 bp, 112 predicted proteins | sample GBS60_MetaG_FD_148614 | JGI IMG/M metagenome (GOLD analysis project Ga0197142, IMG submission 148614) | Sediment microbial communities from Great Boiling Springs, Gerlach, Nevada, United States - GBS 60_MetaG | ecosystem: Environmental > Aquatic > Thermal springs > Hot (42-90C) > Sediment... | reverse complement strand
TTGAGTCCCAATCAGGCGGTAGGGCTGGACCGGTCCGAACTCAAGCCTCTGCAGAAAGCCGCTGCGCGGATCCTGGGGAGCAATCCCTATATCCGTGTAAGTTTTCCTCAATGAAAGAGGAAGCCCAACCCTTCAGGGGTGGGAGGAGGTCACAATAATAAGCACAAGTAAGACGGAGGCTCTATGAGATTACTTTTCAGATCAAGAAAAACCTTCGATTACCCTCTGTAAATTTAAACGAGCTAAAGGCAGATTAGATTCTTTATCTAAAATCAAAAGTGTACAAATCCGACGGTTACGTTTTAGGGGGTTGATGAGGGCGCTCCGCTTGTTTAGGTTGATTATAATCTCTTCAAGAATATCGTTTAGTTGAAGCTGCTCTAAAATTTTAATTTCCGTGGCGGAAAATTCCGCTACAACTTGGACAAAGTTTTTTATCTCTGTGTCTTCGCTTCCATCGTAAGCTAAAATTTTTGCATCTCTTAAATCGAAGAATCCTACTCCCAAAGCACCGTCTAAACTGATCAGCTTTTGCAAGGATTTTTCTATGAATTCCGCCAGCGAACCGACGTCATGATTTTCCGAATTTTCAGGTGTTAAAAAAGCTGTTTCGGAAATACTTGCTGTTTTTTGCTCTGACTTTCTGACCGAACTTTGTTGTTGAACGGGTGATTGCGTCTCTCTCGCTATATCTTCTAGTATGTCTTCTAAAGAAATATCACCTGAAGTGCTTTCCTTACCAAACCTTTGGGATTCGTCTTGAAGCCTAGCAACTTCAAGCAAAAGATCGGTAATTCTAACCGAGACTCTTTGAACCGATCTCTTCGGTGGTTTGCTGAGTTCTATCTTGGTGTCTTTCCAGGATAAAATTTCATACGCAGCAGCTTCATCTTTTAGGTCTTCTGTTTCAGCTCCAACAAACCTGCCAGAGGAGAAGTATAGTGTACCGATTTTATCTTGTGATTCGACAATCACTGTGCAAGATTTTTTCTCTAATTCAATAAGCTGTAAAAAGCCGAAAAGTGATATACCTCGAAAACTACCAGAAGCGGTTCCTGCTAGGATTGAACGGATCTGATCTGCGAAATTCTGAAAATCAATGGGCTTTTCAATGTAACTCGTAATAAAATCTTTAATTTGATTCTCAATCTCCGTAGTTCCGAAAGCCGTGATGACGATGATCGGAAGATCGGGAAAATTCCGAGATACGTAGGCAATCAATTCAAACCCATCCATTTCGGGCATGCGTAAATCGGTAACCAGTAAGTCAACCAGTTCACTCTCTAATATCTGCACAGCTTCCTTACCGTTACTTGCAGTTAGCACCTGAAATTCTTTCTCATAGGACTTAAGTCCCTCAGAAAGACTTTTCAAGAACGACTTTTCATCATCAACGATTAGGACCTTCTTCATACCAACCTCGAAGATAGTAAGAAATTGTTATTAAGGTTACCCGGATAGAAATAGTTAAACTTTTGGACACAAAATCAAAAGTTTCGTTCATCGCCGAACAAACGTTAGTCTCACATCCAAAAGCGTTTCATAACAAAAAGGTTTTAGCCTAAAACGCTAGTTTGAATCTCTATTCATAAATTTTGGATCTCTATTCACAAATCTGATGGAGTTTATGGAAAGGGCTTTTAACATTCCTTTGCCTAGTCGTTAGATTTGCAGTTTTTCTTCAACTTCAGCTAGTTTTATGCGAGCAAAAGCTAGATTTGCTTGCGCTCTATCCAGAACAAAGTAAAGGAAAATATTAGGATATTTTTCTGATAACCGAATCAGATGATACTGTTTTAAGAGTGAAATTAGAATATCTTTGATTTTATCTTGTATTTTGAGAGATTGCATAGTTTTTATCTTAGTGCGAATGACCTCTGCATTTTTTGCAACAGCAAATTCGAGATTCACGCCACCACCTGCCATTCCCAAAGCCACTCCACTTTTGAGATCAACTATTGCTGCACCCAGTGCGCCATCAACTTGCAATAGTTCGTCTAAACACTCTTTGATGTTATTTGCCATATCCCCTTCCATTTTCCGTTTTCACATACTGCTCCTTATTGTGATTGATTTTTTGTAGAATTTTGCAACCTTTGCTTGAGAAATTAGACCAAAAGATTTGCGATCCCATGTTATTGCAACGCGTTAATTTTTCTATTGTATTCGTCAAATCACCATTAAAATGGGATTTTCTAGCATTTGCTTGAAAGTTTGCAGGAAACGAGCACCTGTCGCGCCGTCAATTACTCTATGATCGCAACTCATTGTGACTTGCATTATATTGCGAATAACAATATCTCCTTGGCGAACTACAGGCATTGGGGTTGCGCTTCCAATAGCTAAGATAGCTGCTTCTGGCGGATTTATGATCGCTGTAAACTGTTTGATGCCATACATTCCCAAGTTTGAAATCGAGAAGGTAGCACCTGTGTATTCTTCAGGTTGTAGCTTCTTTTCTCTGGCACGCGTGGCAAGTTCTTTTATCTCTTTGCTGATTTGAAGAATCCCTTTCTTGTTAGCTTTGCGGATGACAGGTGTGATAAGACCATCTTCAATAGCCACTGCTACACCTATGTCAGCATCCTCGTAAAATCGAATTTTATCGTCTCGATACGATGAGTTTACGAAAGGATGCTTCATCAAAGCCATAGCTGCAACCTTTACAATTATGTCGTTAAGTGAAACCTTTTCGTCTTGGCTGACTGTCGAGTTAATTTGCTGACGAAACTCTATGGCTTTATCCATTTCGATTTCAACCGTCAAATAAAACGTAGGCACAGGACCGATTGATTGGACAAGGCGTTTTGCAATTGTTCGACGCATTTGTGTCGTGGGTTCTTCCCTGTAAGGCATTTCCTTATATGCGGTAACAGGCGGTACTTCGGGAAGTTCAGAGACAGTAGGCTGCACCACTTCCGTTGTTGCAATTTTCGTTAAAAACGCCTCAATATCTCGCTTAATGATTCGTCCACCTGGTCCTGAGCCTTTGACATTACGCAAATCAATTCCATGTTCAGCTGCCATTCTGGCTGCTATCGGTGAGACGAAAATCCTTCCATCTTCTTTTTCCGTAGCAAATTCAGCACTCATATCGTCGGTAGTGCTTTCAGTCTTTGCATGGTCAGCCTTTACTACAACGTCTGTTTCAGTTTTCTCAGTTCCTGTTGTTTCCTCAGTTCTTAGCTTTTCACCATCTCCGCCTGAAACTTCTGCGAGGATTTGTGAGATGTCTTCACCCTTTTGGCCAATTATGCCGATTACCTGACCGAGTTTCGCAGTTCCACCTTCAGGAACAAGTATTTTCAGTAAAATTCCAGACTCCAACGAAGTCATTTCCATTGTTGCTTTGTCGGTATCAACTTCGGCAATGGTTTCATTCGCTTGAACTTCATCACCTTCTTTTTTTAACCACCTAGAAATTTGGCCCTCTTCCATAGTCGGAGAGAGCTTGGGCATGAAAATTTTACTAGCCATAGTTTCTTTCCTACAGTCACCTGAAAAATTTTTCCAAATAGCAAAATGCTTCGGATCTTGGAAAATTTCAAAAAATCTTGAAATCAAAAAGTTTTTCTCAATCGCAGTAAGTATTTTGTAGATTTTACAAATAGCAAACTTCTTTAACTGCTTCTATAATTTTGGGAACATCGGGCAATGCTGCTGCTTCTAGATTTCTTGCGTAGGGCATCGGAGCTTCGGCTGAAGAGATTCGCTTTATCGGTGCATCTAGATAATCAAAAGCTTTTTCTACAACTTGTGTAGCAATTTCCGCCGCTACTCCGCAAAACTGATGAGATTCCTCGACTATGACCAAACGATTGGTCTTTTTGACCGAATTGATTATTGTTTCAATATCCAGCGGTTTTATAGTTCTCGGATCAACAACTTCACAAGAAACGCCGTATTCTTTTTCTATTCTTTCGGCTGCCTGCAGTGCCAGTGGGACGGTCAACGAACGTGCAACTATCGTGCAATCTTTCCCTTGTCTCTTAACATCGGCGACTCCGAGCGGTATTGTAAAATCTTCCGTATCGGGGACTTCTCCTTTTATTCCGTATAACCTCTCTTGTTCAAGAAAGATGACGGGATTATCATCACGAATTGCAGATTTCAAGAGACCTTTCGCATCAGCAGGTGTAGAAGGCATTACGACTTTCAATCCCGGAAAATTAGCATAAAGTGCTTCCAAAGCCTGTGAATGCTGTGATGAAACTTGATAAGCCGATCCGTTCGGGCCTCTAAAAACTATTGGCACCTTAAATTGTCCGCCAGACATGTAAAGCATTTTTGCAGCATGGTTTATTATCTGATCCGCAGCCAAGATAGAAAAATTCCAGGTCATGAACTCAATAACAGGTCTTAGACCTGCCATCGCCGCTCCGACGCCAATAGCAGCAAAGCCGAGTTCACTGATTGGTGTGTCTATGACTCTTTTGTCTCCGAACTCGCGCCAAAGGCCTCTTGTTACCTTGTATGCACCTTCATATTGGGCGACTTCTTCACCCATTATGAAAACCCTTTCATCTCTGGCTAATTCCTCTCTCAACGCCTGATTCAAGGCGTCTCTCATTGTCATCTCTGCCATATTTTCTCTGCAAAAGGAATTTTCAAGCTAATACATCGGTTAAAAGCTCTCTTTCATCGGGTAAGGGACTTTTTTCGGCAAACTCTATTGCTTCTTCAACCTTCTTTCTTGCTTGCTGTTCGATTTCTGCAAGATCTTCATCGCCGAAAACTTTTGCTTCTTTCAGGCTGTCTTTGAAGAGTAAAATCGGATCACGTTGTTGGTATTTTTTAATTTCTTCGACGGTTCGATATTTTCCGGGATCAGACATTGAATGCCCCATGTAGCGATAACAACGGACTTCCAATAAACTCGGCAGACTTTCTTTTCTAGCTCTTTCAATGGCTTTTGAAGTTGCCTGATAGACTGCCATCACGTCCATTCCGTCAACAAATTCACCATACATTCCGTAAGCATCAGCTTTGCGGGCAATATTTGCAATTGACATAGCGCGCTTTTGAGCGGTTCCCATCCCGTATTGATTATTTTCGCAGATGTAAACTATCGGGAGCTTCCAAAGTTGCGCCATGTTTAAAGATTCGTGAAATATACCTTGATTGACAGCCGCTTCACCGAAAAAGCAAAGAGTGACTCCGCCAGTGCCTTGATACTTTTGAGCAAAGGCCATGCCCGTTCCAAGGCCAATTTGTCCCCCTACAATTCCATGTCCGCCGAAGAAATTGTGTTCTTTGGAGAAAAGATGCATCGAACCACCCTTTCCTTTGACGCAACCTGTGGCTTTTCCGTAAAGTTCTGCCATTACTGTTTCAGGCTTAATGCCTGCGACCATTGCCTGAACGTGTTCTCGATAAGCCGTGATTACATAATCCTTCTTTCTGTCAATTGCCATGATTGCGCCTACTGCCACGGCTTCTTGACCGATGTAAAGATGGCAGAAACCACCTATTTTTCCAAGTCTGTAAACCTCTGCGCATTTTTCCTCAAAAATTCTTCCAAGCACCATTTGATAAAGCATTTCGCGTAGGAGGTTTTTATCCATCTTTTTGATAATCGCTATCTGCGATTTTTTCCGCTTCAGATACTCGGCTTGAGCTACTTCCGGATCGAAAAGTTCTTCCCACCTTTCTACATGTGAAAATCTGGTTTTTCCATCTGCAAGAGCAGATTCATATTTTGTTTTTTGTCCTACTTTCGGCAAATTCTTTTTCCCTCCTGGTGCTTTTTCAAACTCGTGTTGATATAGAAATTATAAGAGATGCAAAAAACTCGTGCAAAGCCACTTTTCCAGTAAACACTTCTCCTAATCAGAGAAGGTTTCGCACTTTTTGTTTCATTCTTTCATGAGCTTAAATTTTCAATTTTTTGGAAAGCCAGATGGACTTCTAAGTTTTACTTTCTAAAAACCGCAAACTCGAACCAAAGAGTAGCATGTGATAAGATTTTGAAGTAATGATGCAGAGCGTTACGATAATTTGCGATGGTTCTTCTCGATTGATTGATCGAAAAAGAATGGCTGGAGCAGCAGCCGTTTTGATTTCTGGTAATCTTGAGACTTCGAGTAGTCTTGATACTGCCAGCAATAAAATACCTCGAAAATTCAAACTCGTAGCAGCAGCGCTTGGGGAAGCCACAAACCAACAAGCCGAAATTAACGCTGTGATTTTGGGTTTGAAACAACTAAAAGTGCCTTGCAGAGTCAAGGTTTTGACGGATTCAAGATATGTCATAGAAACAATGAAAGGAAATTTTTCCAAGAGAGCCAATCTTGATTTGTGGAAAGAGCTGGAGAAGACCGCAAGTCGTCATCAAATCAAATGGGAATGGATAAAAGGTCACAGTTCTGAATCGAGCGAATCATATCAACTTCAGAAACTTGCCGATCGCGTGGCTAGTCAAGTAGCCGAAAAACAAGATTTTCCGCTAGACTTCAAAAACAAAATTGAAGAAAAAATCAGGGAAGTTTTATTACTATCCGAGAATTCTAGGACTAAATGAGGAATAGTCTTGGTTTGAATTACGAGTGTATATTTTGCGCCGAAAATTTTGAGATTCGATGAAAATTAGTCGTCCTCAAATCCTGAAAATTACACTTGTTTTAGTTTTTTGGCTTTTTATGATTCAACCTTTCCAAGCTCAGACTGAAGGCTGGATGTGGCAAAATCCGCTTCCTCAAGGCAACGATCTTCGTTCTATCAAATTCTCGCCTGATGGAGAAATCGGATTTGCAGTCGGTGAGAATGGAACGATTCTGAAAACAGAAGATGGCGGTTTCAGTTTCAAGATTCTCCGGTCTCCTACCAGGTCGAATCTATTTGATGTCTTCGTTAGAAGTCGCTTTGAAGTCGTAGTTGTGGGTGTTAGAGGAACAATCTTGAGAACGCAAGACGGCGGTAAAAAATGGCAACAAGCTTTCGTAAAAGAAAAACCAGAACAGACTACATCTCGAGATTCTATAAGGTTCGGAGAACATCTTTACAGCATTTCCTTTGCAAGAGAGGACATGAGGAAAGGTTGGGCTGTTGGCACTTATGGAACGATCATAAAAACCGAAGACGGCGGTCTGATTTGGACTAGGCAAAATTCGGGAGAAACTCAAGCACATCTTTACAAAGTTTCGTTTTTCAACTCAGTAATCGGCTCTGCCGTTGGTGAGTCGGGAACGGTTTTGATTACTACCGACGGTGGGAAAAGTTGGAATAAATCCAAGATATGCCAAGGTTCACAACTAAAGGATTTGGCTTTCCTGAACGAGAAAACATTGATAGTTGCAGGTCTAAACGGTTGTTTGGCTCGAAGCGATGATCTAGGAAAAACTTGGAGCATGATAAATCTCACGCAAGCCGATTTTCTAGCAGTGGCTTTTGTAGATGAATCAGCAGGTAAAGCTGAAAATCTCAAAACCGATAGCTTTAGAACTGACAATTTCAAAGCCGATAGCGTCAGGGCTAAAAGTTTCAAAGCTTTTGGATGGGTAACCGATTCAAACGGAATACTCTGGAAAACGGCAAGCAGTGGGAAAACATGGCTTCCGTTTTCAATCAGAACTAATCCGCGCCTTTTATCACTTTTTTTCATGAATGAATCAAGAGGCTTTGCCGTTGGTGACAAAGGTTTAATAATTCGCACAGACGACGGCGGTTATTCGTGGTATCGAATAACCGAAGGCTTGAGAGAAGACATAAACGACATGTTTTTCTACGATGAAAATCTCGGCTGGGCAGTTGGAGCAAATGGCAGAATTTGGCTGACAAATGATGGCGGTTCTGCATGGATTCTTGTTTATTCGGGCGTGCAGACAAATTTGAATTCGGTCTTTTTTGTAAACGACAGAAAAGGCTTCGTTGTCGGTGATAAAGGCACTATTCTTCGCACGATCAACGGTGGGGCTAGCTGGGGAAGAGGCATCTCAGGTGTAGACGAAGATTTGTTGGGAGTTTTTTTTGTGAATGAAAGAATCGGTTATGCGGTCGGTAGCAAAGGCACCATTTTGAAGAGCGATTCTTCAGGTGCTTACTGGACGAAACTAGAATCACACACGAAATTTTGGCTCGAAGATGTTTATTTCTTCGACGAAAATCGTGGCTTAGTATTCGGTGACAGAGGAACTATTTTGAAAACCGATGATGGCGGAAAAACTTGGCAAAAAATTGAGACCAAAATTGAAGAAAATCTCTATGATGCTGATTTTTATGATGACAAAATCGGCTATGCGGTCGGTAGCAAAGGCACTATCTTGAAAACCGATGATGGCGGATTGACATGGCAATATGCGGAAACTGATATTCAGGCGAATCTGTTCGCGATTTCTGTTTTGCGGGGTAACGAAGCAGTTGCAGTCGGTGAAAGGGGAATTGTAATCAGAACAACGGATGGTGGTAGGCAGTGGAGAATTCATCCGTCTGCAACTTACAATTCCCTCTTTACGGTTGTTTATCGTGGTGGTACAAAGGTTTGGGTTGCAGGTAAGGGCGGAACAATTCTAAAACGCACAGAAGAAATGCAAGAAGAAAAAAACTTAAAGCCGACAACTGCAACTCAAAAGTCACCGCCGAAACTTAAAAACAAACCGAAACCGAAAACACCTGTAGTTCCTCTGATCACAATAACCGACGACGGTGATATTCCAAAACTCGTCCAGACAGATCAGAAAAAAAAGAAAGATTGAATTGCCAGTTTTTCAAAAGAATCGAACATCTCTAGAAGAGCATTTATTGCTTTACAGCGTCAGAAACAGAACCGAAAGCTTTCTCCGTAAGGAGAAACGAGGCTGAGCCCTGGAAGATTCTTTTTCTTTGAGAAAATAATCATAAGAATAATTAGCCCTTGAGAATACGATCAACGCTTTCTTCAAGCATTAACTTAGCGGAATTTAGTTTTTCTCGTTTTTCTTGGAGCCATTTTTTGTCGCTTTCTGTGTCTTGTTTTTCTGCAATTAGGGAAGCCTCGATTTCTTCAGGTGCGGTCCCGCCATAAACTTTCCTGATTTTTATGAAATGTTCGGGAGAGAGGATTTTTTCTAGCTCATCTGCCGTCAGATTGAGCTTTCTGCCAACAGTCTCTTCCGCAGAAGCCTGTAAAATCTCAATCGTAAGCGCAGAGTTTGTTTCAAGCGATTTTCTGACTGTTTTGCCGACTATCTCATGAGCCGATCTGAAAGAAAGATTTTCTCTTCGGACTATTTCATCTGCTAATTCGGTCACTGTAATAAAATTTTCTCCAACTCTTTTTTTCAGTAAATCCACATTGAAACTGGCATTTCGAAGGCTTGCGCCGAGAAGTTTTATCGAACGGTTTGCATCTTGCATAGCTCTGAAAATCAAGGGTTGAAGATCATCTTCAATATCGTTTATGTCACCAAAAGGAGTGTTGTGGACCGCCGTCAAAGCTCCAATTGCCTCTCCAAACGCTTTGCTCGCCAGCGCCCGAACATGCTCCAGTGCAACGGGATTACGCTTTTGTGGCATTATCGAGGAGCCTTGAACAAATCCTCCGGGAATCTTTAACGCATCGAATTCTTGCGTTGACATCAGTAAAAATTCCTGTGCAAACCTGCCAATGTTTATCATCAAAACAGCAATTGCACTCAATGTTTCCGTGAAATAATCAACCGAACTGATTGCACCATAAGAATTTCGCACAGGAGCGTCGAAACCTAGTAATGAAGCTGTTTTGAAGCGATCAATTGGAAATCCGCTCGTGGTAATTGCAGCCGAACCTAGTGGACATAGATTTATGTTTTCAAAAGCACGCATCAGCCTTTTCGTGTCACGATTTAAGTTTTCAATCATCGCAAGGAGGAAATGAGCAAGCGTCGTAGGTTGCGCAGGCTGGGTGTGTGTGTGTAAGCTGGGATTATCGCATTTCGATATTTTTCGGCTAGATCCAGAAAAACTTTGCGAAGTTCGATCAACGAATCGATCGCTTCAATTGTGTATTCACGCAATTTGATGCGATACAAGGTTGCGTCAATATCATTACGACTTCTAGCTGTATGCAGTTTCCCCGCTGTTTCAAGATTCTTGCAATTTTTTTTGATCTCATTTTGCAACAGAAAAAACAAATCTTCAAAACTGCCGTCATAAGAGATTGTCTTGACCTTTTCTAGTTCAATGCTTTTCAAAGCTCTCAGTAATTCCTTCGCTTCCGTCTTGTTGATTATTCCCTGCTCAAAAAGCATTACCGTATGCGCATAGTCTATTTGAAGATAAATTTCGAGAAAGTAACGTTTTGCATCCTCAAAATTTTCCTGCAAAACGGTTTCCTTATATTCTTCGGCGGGAAATTTTTCTTCCCTAGACGGTTTCTCAGCAGAAAATCCTTTTTCTCTTTTAGTTACTCTCTTTTTCATTGCCCTTCACCGTCCTTTACTGCTTTTGATTATTTTGCTTTCGGCAAACTCAACATATTTGCAAAAATCCGATATGCACCTTTGTTTCCTGCAGGAAGTTGGCGAAACCATGAATATGCTGTATAAATGAATTTTCCTCTGTCTATCTCTGCATAAAGCATTCCGCCTTTGTTTTCTGGTTCACCTTCGTCGTGGGATTCCAAAAGTGGAATGTATCTTGAATCGAACTCTGTAAAGCAATAGAGGTTTCGCTCTTGAATCCAGCCTTTCCAATCTTCATCGGTGATTTTGTTAGGGAAATTGAATATCGGATGATCAGGAACCAAAATCCTAACTGGGGCGTTTTCATCAGTAACTCTCAGATTGGAAATTACCTGATTTCCGCGTGTTACAACTTCCATTTTTGCCGGATACGGTGTCAAATTCCGCTGGGTGTAGTCGGGCTGTTGATACTGAACAATCAAAACTCCACCTGCTCTGATGTAATCAAGCAAACGATTGTTATTTGCGACGAAATCAGGACGGACTTGCGAAGCGCGAATTCCGACGACTATAACATCAAACTTCGATAGATCACCAACAGAAAGGTCTTTTTCCTCAAGCAAGGTAACATTTAACCCCATTCGTTTAATTGCTTCAGGAACTTTGTCACCACTTCCCATTATGTAACCAACATTCACCCGAGCAACCTTCAAATCGAAGATTTTTATCTCGGTCTGAGCTTTTTTGTAGTATCGGTGAATCTGAATGTGCGGATAAGAAACCGTGTACATAGTTTGATCGAAGACTTCTTCGTCCGATACCGCTTGGGCAATTACTTTGTAATCGCCTTGAAGGCTAGGCGGAATTGTTATTTTGAAGGTAAACGAAGCTTTTTCGCCTTTGTTTTTAAGTTGAAAATCAACCGAAACAGGCGATGAACTCCAGCCTTCGGGAAGCAAGAGTTTCAACGTGCCTTTGGTCAAATCGTTGCTGTTGTTAACGACGGAAACTTTAATCTCCCGTTCAGTTTTTCCGTTTGAAATCGGAGAGATTATAAACTCTGAATCAGTTGCTACCGAAATTTTAGGAACAACATTTATGTTTCGCCTAATCTCTCCCCGCACAGCATCTGCGTAACGATATTCAACATCTTTTTCGAAAGGAATTTCAATCCCCGCAATTGCTATTTCGCCTTTTGCTCTGATTAAGGGCGGCTGGAAAGGAAGCGATTTCGACTCTTCATCATTCCACACAAAAATAAAATTTTCCTGCGGGCTTTCAAGCCAATAAGGTTGCGTTGGTTTCTCGTTCTTCGGAATCGAGACTTTGAAGAATTCACTATATCTGGCTTTCTCACGCTGTATCGAAAGAGCTATTTCTTGAGCGGGCGTAATTGAACCTATTTTTTCGGCTTTCCAACCTTTCGGGAGTTTAAGTGAAATTTCACCGATTTTCATCTCGATATTTTCAGGCACAAATATACGCACGGCAACCGTTATTGAACTGCCTGGGATTGGAGTTTCATTGTCGCTTAAAGCATCCACGACGATCCCTGAAGCCAACATTAAAGCTTTTGCGAATTCTGTTTTCTTTTGCTTCAAAATTCGCTTGCAGTCAAAATTTTCTGTAAGCAATTCGGCTTGTTGGGTGATTTTGAATCCTTCCAAAAGAATCGGTATGAGTCTTTCGGTGTTAAAAGGATCAAAATTTTCCAAAGCTTTTTTGGCAATTTTTTGAAGTTCCATCAATTTTGTCAAAAGAGGTTGATTGTTTTCTTCACCAAAGAGTTTCGCGGCGCCTACAAGCGACGTGTCAATTCCATCGAAAATACTGGTTTCTTTTTCAGGGTTTGTTGGAACGAAACTTTCCAGCAATCGAACACCTGAAGTTTGTTTCCCACGCAATTCCAATCCGCCCATTTCTTGCGATTTATGTTGGCTTCTGCCTTCGATTGCGATTTCATAATAGCTTTTGCCTAGCAAAAAATCATATTCGCCAGTATTCAAAAGAAGTGTAGGCATGTTTTGCGGATTTGGCAGAAAACTCTGGGAAACATAAAGTTTCTTTGCCTGCCATGTTTTCAGTCCCTGTTTGAGTTGCTCGGGAAATTGATTCGGGTCGGCAGCGGCTTTGAAAGCTATCGGAGTCAAGTAACCCACAAGTTGATGGTGTCCGTGTCCGTCTGCTGGCGTGCCCGTGAATCTTGAAATTATAACTAAAGGACGATAGATTCTAATGACCCTAACCATGTCTTCAAGAATAATTTTTTCATTCCATAGCCGTGCCGATTCTGCAAGCGTTTTTGAGAATCCGAAATCCATAGCGCGAGTGAAAAACTGTTCTGCACCATCGAGTCGCCTTGCTTGCAAAAGCTCTTCGGTGCGAATTATTCCCAACGGTTCGAATATCTCCGAACCGATTATGTTTTGCCCACCTTCACCGCGGTTTAATGAAAGATAAGCTGTTCTGGCTTGTTCTTTTCTTGCCAGATAAGCCAGCAGTGCTGAATCTTCATCGTCCGGATGCGCTCCAATATGAAGTGCACTAGCAGTAGTTTGAAGACGCTTCAAGATTTGTCCTAAACCAAGCACACCGTTGTCATAAACGGCGCGAACTTGTGACTCTGCTTCGAGAAGAAAAAACAAAAAACACAGAAGAAGAAAAACTATTCTCTGCTTCATAAACTTGAACTGACTATCATTTCTAAGTCATTTTATTTAGAGGAAAAAGACTAATTAAATAACCTACGATCACAGTTACGAGAAATCCTAAAACATTGAACCAGAGAAACTCGATCGAACTATAACTTGAAGCAAGGTAAACAGAAGCCACACCGGCAATTATGCCGAAAAATGCTCCGTTTGCCTTTACTCTTTTAACTCCGATTGCCAAGGCAAAAACTCCGAGTATCGAACCGTAGAAATACGAACCGAATTTGTTAACAACTTCTATCAAAGAGCCTAGCCTTGTTGAATAAGTAGCAACGATGCAGGCAAAAATTCCCCAGAACAACACCGCAAATCTACCGAAGACTACATAGCTTCGATCGGTTGCATTCCGAGAAAAATATCGGTGATAAAAGTCCATCGTGGTAGCGGTGGAAAGAGCATTCAATTCAGATGAGATCGTTGACATTGCAGCGGCAAAAATTGCTGCTATTATCAATCCAATAACACCTGTGGGCATATTTTCGATAACAAATCTTGGAAAAACGTAGTTGACATCATTGAACTTCTCATCGCCGCTTGCTTTCTTGACGAAATTCACGGCTTCCTGACGTATCTGGGAGAATTCTTTTTGTGCCTGAATATAATTTTGTTTGGTTTCTTCAGATCGAGTCTCGATGAAATTGATCGCAGCTTGTTGTCTTGCTTGATGAGCAATTTCATACTTTTGCAAGATTTTTTGATATTCTTCGCCTTGAGCAACTTTTGCTTCTTCGACAGGATTAAAAATAGCAGGTGGAGTGTGAAATTGATAGAAGACAAAAACCATTATGCCAATTAGAAGAATAAAAAACTGCATCGGAATTTTCAGAAAAGCAGACATTAAAAGCGAAATGCGACCTTCGGAGACCGATTTTGCCGTTAAAAACCTTTGAACTTGGCTTTGATCACAACCGAAATAGGAAAGAAAAAGAAAGAAAGCTGCGAAAGTGCCCGACCAAAAAGTGTATTTCGATGTTAAATCAAATCGCCAGTCAAATGTTTCTAACTTTCCAGCAGCACCTGCTATGAAAAGCCCATCTGTAATAGAAACATTTTCGGGAAAATGCGAAATTATCACGAAAAGACAGATACCGAGTCCGAAAAATATGATGAACATTTGCTTTACGTCGGTCCATGTAACAGCCTGAACACCGCCGAACATTGTGTAAACGGTTGTAGAAAGCCCAATGACAAATATGGTCAAAACCTCATTCCAACCCAATACAATTGAAAGAATCACTGAAGGCGCAGCAATAACAACTCCTAAGCTTAGCCCTCTTGAAAGCAAAAAGAAAAAGCTTGTTAAAGAACGAGTTTTGGCATCGAATCTTCGTTCGAGATACTCGTAAGCCGTATAGACTTTAGCACGATGAAAAAACGGGACGGCAGTTACACAAAGTATAATCATTGCCAGCGGCAGTCCATAGTAAAATTGCAGAAACCGCATTCCGTCATCATAGGCTTGGCCTGTTGTTCCGACGAGCGTAATAGCGGAAAGTTGGGTTGCCATAACAGAAAGTCCTACCGCCCACCATGGCAAACTGCGATTTGCCAAAAAATATCCCTCAGTGCTTTTACTGTTTTTCGTCAGCCGAATTCCGTCCCAAATGACGTATGCTAAATACGCACCAACTATAATCCAATCCAACGTTTTCATGGTCTTTTAAACGAGCAATTCATCAATTTGGTAATTTCTCAACTAGAAAAATGTCTGGAAAAAAGCCAGAAAAGTAGTAACAAAATCGCATTAGTAACGATTACCAAAAGATAAATCCAATACCAACACCGATCTGGCATCTCTTTCGCTTTGTTAATTGTCAAATTATCTTTTTCAACCATATGAAACCACCGCCAATTTGGTTATTGAAATCGGTTTTTTTATTCAAAAAATCGGTAATTTTTGAAGTTAAGCGATAAGCATTCTAAGCATCACCGAAATTTTATCGTCTCTAAACCGAAAATCGAACTGGGGAGTTATTCTGCCAAAAGACGGATTCAAGATAAAAGCTAACAAATCAGCTTACTTTTTTCTAGTTTGAATCATGAGGAAACTATTTGTCACACCAGAATCATACTTTTGGCTTATGGTTGGATTTTCCACAATGAGTAAAACCATCAAGTCTTTGTCAAGATAAGTTTTGACTCTCAATTGAAAGAAACTGTTTGATTGTTGCAGATTGTATCAACGAAGTTAAATCTGATAATTTATACTCTTTGTGTTTTATGCGTGTTGCCGTCGTTTCTGCTGAAGCTGTTCCATATTCAAAAACTGGTGGTTTGGGCGATGTAGCCGGAGCATTGCCAAAAGCATTGAAGAAAATAGGCATTGATTCGGTTTTGATAACGCCTTGTTATCTGCAAACCAAAGCAGAATATCTCTGGAAACTCGCAATTGACGATTTATGGGTTAATTGGCGTGGTGGTATTTACCGAGCAAAGGCTTTTTATTCTGAGGCTAATGGATCACCGACATTTTTGATTGATGCACCAGAATTTTTTCATCGTTCTTCGATCTACGGCTTCAGAGAAGACTACGAAAGATTTGCGTTTTTCAGTCATGCTTCTATTGCATTGTTAAGAAGATTAGGAGCCCCACCAGACATTGTCCATTTGAACGATTGGCACACAGGTTTTGCAGCGGTTGAACTGGCAAGGCTTTCTAATTACGATCCTTTTTGGCAAAAAACTCATGTCGTTTTCTCAATTCACAATATAGCTTATCAGGGTGGTTTCGGTTTGGATGAACTTTGGAAACTGGGCTTCGGAGGAGAGTTTGAAATCAATGCATTTTCCTTTAACGGGTATGCATCCGCGTTAAAAGCAGGTTTGGTCGTTTCAGACTTACTCACAACGGTTTCTAGAAGATACAGCCTTGAAATTCAGACACCAGAAGCAGGTTACGGTTTAGACTGGCTTTTACGACTTCGACGAAATCGTCTCTTCGGCATTGTCAACGGAATTGATTATGAGGTCTGGAATCCGGAAACCGATCCGAATTTGCCTGCAAATTACAGCAAAAACAATCTGAGTGGAAAAACAATTTGCAAACGTTCTCTTCTTGAGAGTTTCGGTTTGCCCGTTAATCTTGAAAAGCCCGTTTTCGCTTCCATTAGCCGCTTGACGGCTCAGAAAGGAATTGATTTGATAATGGAGGTTGCGGGTGAAATTCTCGCAACCGGTTCATACATAATTGCGCTCGGATCGGGTGAATGGAAATATGAACAATTTTGGCAAAGACTGCGTGATTATGCTCCGCATCAAGTCGGTGTTTATATCGGTTATAATGAAGCTTTAGCTCATAAAATTGAAGCTGGAGCCGATATTTTCTTGATGCCGTCAAGCTTTGAACCTTGCGGACTAAACCAAATGTATTCGCTTCGCTACGGAACAGTGCCGATAGTAAGAGCTGTTGGCGGTTTGGATGACACAGTTGAAAATTTCGATGCTGTAAACCTGACGGGAACGGGCTTTAAGTTTCAAGAATTCAGAGCCGATAAATTTCTCGAAAAAATCTACGAGGCCTTGTTCGTTTATTACGACAAAGAATTGTGGCGACGACTTCAACTAAACGGAATGAAAGAAGATAATTCATGGGAAAACGCCGCGCGTAAGTATGTTCAGCTTTATTTGATGCTAAAAGATTGAAATTATGATAGTTGCAGTCATTGGTGCTCAGTGGGGCGACGAAGGTAAAGGAAAAGTTGTTGATTTGTTGACCGATAAATTCGATATTATAGCACGCTATCAAGGCGGACACAATGCCGGGCATTCTGTCCACGTTAAAAATAAATCTTTCATTCTAAGACTCCTTCCTTCAGGTATTATTCATGAAGATAAAACTTGTGTGCTTGGAAACGGCATGGTTATTGATCCGAAAGCATTTTTTGAGGAAGTTGAACAGATGCAGGCTGAGGGTATTTCGATAACCCCTGAAAGACTAAAAGTTTCAAGCCGTGCACATTTGATAATGCCGTATCATAGAGTTCTTGATCACACAAGCGAAGAAAGATTGGGAAACGAAAAAATCGGCACGACCTTGCGCGGCATCGGTCCGGCTTATGAAGATAAAGCTGGAAGACGTGGTATAAGAATTGCCGACGCTTTAGTGCCGGAAATTCTTAAACAAAAAATCGAAAGAAATCTGGAAGAAGCTAACAGAATCATAGTGCTTTACGGACGTGAACCTTTGCGTTCAGATGAAATTTTTGACGAAATCTTCGGCTTTATTGAAAGACTTAGACCTTACGTCTGCGAAACATGGTCTTTCATCGCAGAAGCCAGAAGACAAGGCAAGAAAATTCTGCTAGAAGGAGCGCAAGCAACGCTTTTAGACGTAGATCACGGGACATATCCCTTTGTCACATCATCGAATCCGACCGCGGGCGGAGCTTGCATTGGACTCGGGATTCCACCTCATCATATCACAGGTGTTTTAGGTATTGTTAGAACATACGCAACCAGAGTCGGTGAGGGTCCGTTTCCAACAGAAATGGTTGACGGTGAAGAAGAAATTGCGGACTTGATTCGACAACGTGGAAACGAATACGGTTCGGTGACACGCCGACCACGCCGATGTGGATGGTTCGATGCGGTTGCAACACGTTACGCCGCAGAACTAAATGGATTCGATTCTGTTGCTCTGACGAAACTCGATGTTTTAGATACCTTAGACGAGATCAAAGTCTGTATCGGTTATGAACTTGACGGTAAAGTAATCGATACTTTTCCAGCTTCTTGCTATGATTTGAGAAGAGTAAAACCAGTTTACGAAATCTTGAAAGGATGGAAAACCGACACTTCTGGCATCACCGATTTTAGGGATTTGCCGGAAGACGCCAAAAGATACATCCAGTTTTTGTCTGATACCATCGGCGTTAAAATTGATCTGATTTCCACAGGTGCTGAAAGAGAGAAAACAATCATTGTCGAAAATTCAACTTTGGCAAAATGGTTAGGAAATCATCTGAGGACAAGCATTTAGATGGCAACAAACAGACGTTCACCTACTTTTCGAGTCGTCAATCAAACAAACCGTCAGAAACTTTCATTTGTTCAAAAAATAAACAAGATTTCAAAAGATGATTTTCCTGCTAACTCAGCTGTGGTTTCGAAGCCTTTGTTTTTAGGGTAAGCTTAGAACAGTTTTGCGCCAAGGGGAACTTCTCGTTCCGGGATACAAAGAACAACTTTGCCGTTTTCATCAGGAAATCCTGTTATCAAACACTCCGAAACAAATGGACCTATTTGCTTTTTGGGTAAATTCACGACTGCCACAACTAACTTTCCCAGCAAGTCTTCGGGTTCATATAAATCTGTAATCTGAGCACTGGATTTTTTAATACCGATTTCTTCACCAAAATCAATCAACAACTTATAGGCTGGTTTTCTTGCTTCAGGGAAATTTTCTACTTTAACAATTTTCCCAACACGAATTTCAATTTTCAAAAAATCGTCCCATGAAATAGTTTGCATAATGAAGTCAAAAATTTAATCTAGTTCAAAATTTATTTTTTCTGTCTCGAATTTTTAAATGTTTCAACACTTTCATTTTACAATCACAAGAGCATTCATATAAAACTCTCATCGGTTGTGTCACGGTTCTAAACACAATTTGCAAAAGTCAGCTCTTTGACAATTAAAGAATTAAAAGGTTCTTGAACCGTGATTTATTCAAAGTTTGATGGCGTAGCTATACTAAAAATAGGTATGAACGGTGCGAAAATTTTGGTTGTCGAAGATGAAGAGCTGATGCGGGCTATTTTGAAAGAATTGCTCTCAAGTGAAGGCTACAAAGTTTTTACGGCCGATTCGGCGGAATCCGCTATTGAAAAGTTCTCCGACGAAGATATTGATCTCACAATTGCCGATATAAGAATGGGCGGAATGGATGGACTTGAACTACTTGATAAAATCAAGTCCATTGATGAAGAAGCCCTTGTGATAATTATGACGGCTTACTCTTCGGTTGACTCGGCAATCTCGGCGCTTCGTAAAGGTGCTTACGATTACATCACAAAGCCGTTTGTCAATGAAGATTTACTTCAAACTGTCAAAAACGCTTTGCGTCAGCGGGAACTTTTCAAAGAAAACCGTTATTTGCGTAGAGAACTAAACAAAAAATACGGATTTTCCGAAATAATCGGCATGTCGGAGACTTTGCAGAAGGTTTTTCGTTTGATAGAAAAAGTTTCTGCAACTGATGTCAGCATTTTGATTGAAGGCGAAAGCGGTACTGGCAAAGAATTGGTTGCGAAAGCAATTCATTACAATAGTCATCGCTCTGACAAACCTTTCATAGCGATCAATTGTGCAGCAATTCCGGAAACACTGCTTGAATCGGAACTGTTCGGACATACGAAAGGAGCCTTTACGGATGCAAAAGTTGAAAGAAAAGGACTTTTTCGCTCTGCAGATGGTGGGACGGTTTTTCTCGATGAAATCAGCGAAATGCCCTACTCGCTTCAAGCCAAACTTCTACGGGCATTGCAAGAACAAGAAGTTACTCCTATTGGTTCAAGTATCCCTGTGAAATTTGATGTCAGAATCATATCGGCAACAAACCGAAACCTCGAAGAAGAAGTAAAAGCTGGAAGGTTCCGTGAAGATTTGTTTTATCGTTTGAGCGTGATAGAAATAAAACTCCCGCCGCTTAGAGAGAGAAGAGAAGACATTCCGCTACTTGCAAAACACTTTGTCAAAAAAATTGCTCGACGTTTGAATGTGCCCGAGAAAAACATATCGAAAGAAGCAATGGCGATGCTGACTGCTTACGATTGGCATGGGAACGTTCGTGAATTGGAAAATGCAATTGAAAGAGCTTTCATCTTGTCTTCCGATGATGAAATAAGGCCCGAGAGTCTCCCTCCTCGAATTGTCGCTTACTCTCAGGGCTCTTTTGAAATCAATGATCCGCTCGGCTATCGTCCTACATTGGAAGAAATGGAGCGAAGATACATTATGGAAGTTTTGAAATCAACAGGCTACGACAAAACTGAAACTGCAAGAATCTTGGGTATAGACCTTTCAACTCTCTATAGAAAGTTGAAAAGGTACGAAGCAAAGGAAAGTCAATCCTGACTTCCGTTTTTCTGAAATTCGTCAAAAAAGCACGACATCTAACAAAAGCATTTTGAAAGATTATTTCAAAATGCTATTTCGTCTTTTTCAAGATACTCTTTCATAAAAACTCAAGCCGACTTCGTTGACGGTTAAAACTTTTGTGCGTCTGAGAACGCCTAGTTTTTCGTCGAAGAACATTTCGGCAGGATGTTCAATTATCAAAATACCATTTTTAGGGCAAATTGTAGCACCTCGTTTGAAGTACTCCAAGGCCTCTTCGTAATCTGCATCATACGGAGGATTGAAGTAAACTATATCCCAATAGCGACGGCGTTTTTTCATTTTTTTCAAAAACGGCACAGCTTCTATTTGAAAAACTTCACCGTGTCCTTCTTTAATGCCGCAAATTTCCATGTTTTTCTTTATAAAACTACACATTTTTGCCGAGCGCTCAACAAATGAACAAAGCAAGGCACCGCGCGAGATTGCCTCGATGCCCACGGTTCCAGCTCCGGCACATAGGTCTAAAAACCTCTTAGCACGAACATGCCGACCCAAAGCTTTAAACAATGCTTGACGCACCGCACTTGGTGTTATTTTAACTTTTGGAGAAGCAGTTGTTTGCAAAAGTTTGCCTATATACCTTCCACCTGTAACTTGCAATTCATCGCGTATTTCAATCTTCGGACGGATCGGCTTTTTTCTTACTTTTGCCTTTTTCGCTTTTAGCTTGACAGCCTTTTTCTTGGTTTTTTTGTCAACAAAACCCTTACCTTTGGTGCGCTTTTTGAAACGTTCATCAGTCCGCAATCTACTTTTCTTTCCCTTGACCTTGTCTTTGAACAAACGGTTTTGGCGGTTTTGACGATTCTGTTGATTCTGACGATTATTTTGAAAGGTTCTATGTCGCCCTCTCTTTTCTCTAATTTTGCTTCTTTCCTGTTTCCTTTTTTCGTAAGCAAACGCTGAAGTTGCTCCCTGTTTTTCTTGTTTTTCCATAAGTTTTTCCTCTCTATAAGTTCTTGTCGGAGGGAAATCCTCAATTATTTTCACTATTAGAAATCTACTGTCAGACACTTTGCTCAAAAAGAGTTGGATGCTTTTACCTTTCTTTTCAGTGATTAGACTGAGTTAACAGATCAACTCCCACGAACAAAAAATTTGCGAAAAAGACGATAGAAAATAATATACGATTTTTTAGTAAAAATTCAATTCCAAACCTGCTGGGATTCAAGTCTGAGTTATTTCCAAAGAGATTATGGAAAAGAGCTAGATAGCTAGCAGAGAGTGATTACATTTTGCTAGTAACAGTGTTCAGATGCAGGTTTTCTTTCATAGTTAAATCTTAGCTTGACAAAAATTCAGCTAGAAATTATATTCTGATTTTAGACGAGCCACCTTAGCTCAGTTGGTAGAGCATTCGATTCGTAATCGAAAGGTCGTCGGTTCAAGTCCGACAGGTGGCTTCAACTTGTGGTTGGTCCTTCCTAGTAGGCTTTGTTTTTCCACTTAAAGGCAAATTATTGATTAAGTTGGTTTTATTTTTGAAGATCTAAGTTGAAGAAGTCTTTTTATTCTTGGTTCAAGCAAAACTTCAAAATCGTCGTTTTAGGTTCCTTAATACGTAGTTTCTCTTGAAAAATTTTCGAATCAAATCCAAAACTATAATCTCAAAAGAAAGATGAAAAAGTTTTACCGAGGTCGGGAGCAATTCGGCTAGCTAATACAACTCTTCAGATTTGGTATTTCATCTTAGAGTCTGAGAAAACCTCAAGAATTCCGAAAAGAGGAGGAAACCGATGTTGGGAAGAACTTTCACTGTATTTGCCTTTCTAATTTTGGCACAGTCGATTTTGCTTGCACAACGAGAAGTTACGATATGGGGTTATTTTGATAACCCAAGTTATTTAGGAGTGCAGGTTCAAGAAATCACGAAAGAAAATTACTCAAAATACAGGCTTGATTCTGTTAAGGGCGTTGCTGTTGAAGAAGTTATTAAAGATTCTCCGGCAGCACAAGCTGGTATTCAAGCAGGTGATGTGATAATTCGTTTTAATCGTGAGGAAGTGACGAGCGTTCGGAAGTTGAGGAGATTGATTTCGGAAGTAGCTCCCGATCATCAGGCGAAAATAACCGTTCTTCGTAAAGGAAAAGAGTATGAATTCACCGTTACCATGGGAAAGAGACCTGGATTGCGAGCAGAGAACGTGAAAATTCTCATGCCGAAATTACCCGAAAAAATAGAAGTTCCTTTGCCTAAAATAGAAATCCCATATGATGAAGATTCTTTCTTACTGTTTCGTAGTGGTAACCGTCGAATTGGCGTAGAAGTTATGCCTTTGACAAAGCAACTTAGCGAATACTTTGGCGTTGCTGACGGTAAAGGGCTTTTGATAATTCAAGTTGATGCTAATTCGCCGGCAGCGTTGGCAGGTCTTCGTGCAGGTGACGTCATAGTCGAAGTTGATGGGAAACAAGTTTCAAATTTCTGGGACTTGAGTAATGCCATCAATAGCAAGAATGAAGGTGAAGTTACAATTGCTGTTATTCGCGATCGAAACCGTCAGGTCTTCGTCGTAAACCCGGAGAAGATTCAACAAAAAGAATTTCGTTTCCCTGGTGAATTTTATAATCGTAGACTGCAGCGAAAAGAAATACTTTAAAAATGAAAAAATCTTGAGGCTAGAAGCATATTTTTCAAAACCTAGCCTCAAGAAAATTCTGTCTTTAATGTCGTTTAACGTGCAGAGGATTCATCAAGTTACTTTTATCGAAAGTCCTGTTGTAAGGATTTTCCAGTCTGAGAGCACTTTGACACCATGTAGCTTCGATAGAGCCGATTCGAGATTAGATTTTGCATCTTCCTTGCAAAAGAAAGCAATGCATCCGCCACCACCAGCACCGCAGACTTTTGGAGCTATAGCTCCATTTGACAGTGCAAATTCTATGACCTGATCCATGTAAGGCGTTGTTATGCTTTTGAAGAATTTCTTTCTTTCAAAGTGAGCTTGATATAAAATCTCTCCGACGAGATCCCAGTCTGATTCAATCAATGCTTTTCTGAAATTTAACGCCGTATCACGTATTCCTTCGAGAAGCCTAAAAATTTCTTCGTCTCCGTCAATGCGACGCTTCACGATTTCCCAGTTGTTTATCCCGGAGTTTCTAGGTTCTCCCGTATAAACTATTACAATTCGGTTTTGCAAGGTCTCGACATCAACATTAAGTGCTTCTCGCTCGATTCCATCGGGACGAAAATGAATGGCTGCAATCCCGCCGTATTGTGCCGAATAGTAGTCTTGATAACCCGTCGGAACTTTTATAACTTGACATTCGATTGCCGCTGCAATAGGGATGAACTTTTCAGGCGGATAACGATTTCCAACCAAATAATTCAAACCTGCTATGCAGGCAATATTCAACGTTGAAGAACCCGCTAATCCAGCACCTGCTGGAACTTCGGATTTTATCGTCATGTTGAAGCCTGCTTGCGGTTTGAAAAAGTATATCAACTTTGCTGGAAGTTCTAGACGAGTTTCATCCTTTAGACTTTTCAATTTTGAAAGCGATGTTTCTAACCTTTCATTGCGATCAAGCGATTCTATGATAATTTTATCGTCATTTCTGGTTTCTATTCTGCAATGAGCCAAGTAGCTTATGGCAAAATTTATCGTAGTTGCGCCTTCATGAAGAAGATAAAGCGGTGGAATGTCTATTGTGCCACCAGCTAAGTCGACTCTAGTCGGTGCGGAAGTTTCGATTATCATTGATCGTACTTACTTGAAAAAACTAAAATCTGACAATTTTTAAATCTTGCTACCTTTTTTATGCTTTTTCAAGTCGGTTTATCTTGTTTTCGGCGGCACTACTTCCACTGATTTCAATTCAGCAGTGAACTCTCCTATAGCAAATCGCAACGGAAGACGAGAGGCATCGTCGGAAATCCAAACTTTTGCATTGAGTTTATCGAATTCAGGAACATTTGCGGAAATCGAAACTACTCGTGCAATTACCTTTCGGTTATTTAGAAGTATTTCTTCTTGCCCTATAGGACGAAGCATTATGATGTGATATTTTTTATTCAAAAATACTGTAACTCGCACGTCTCGCACTCTGTTACCTAGCGGCGAGAAACTGAACGTCCGAATAGCATAAGCCAACGATAAAAGACTATGCGTTCCGACGGGTATTTCAATCCTGTTGCCGTTTTGCTGATTTACGGCGAGACCTAATTCTTGATTGAACAAAACAGTTTCATTGTAGTTTTTAAGTTTTGCTTCAAAGGCGTAGGGCGTCAAAATAAAAGGCTCTACTTGCGAAATAATTTTATCGCCAGAAGAAAGAAAAGATTGAGGTTTTGTCCATGTGGCTGCTGTAGCCATCAGCAAAAGACTATCTTTTCCATCAAATTGCTTGCGCTCTTTTACCTGCAAAACCACAGTTCCGACTTCTTCACCTTTACGGTTCAGCTTATAGCTCAAAGTTTCACCTAAAACAAAGGGTAATTCCGTTGATAGTGGTTGATTTTCAATATACGGTGTAGGCGTTGGTTTGGGACGCGGAGGTGTCGGCATTTGTGACGGCGTTTGTATCGGTGTAGGCGCTATTGGCTCTTTGAGCCCTGGTTGTGTTATTTGAAAACTCGCTATCGTTGCTCGAAACTCTCCTCTTTCATTCTTAAAACTTATCAAAATCGGCAATCTATTGGAATCATCGGTCAAAATCATCTGAAAATCTTTAATTCCCAATTCTTCGAAAAAATTGCTCCGCAACTTCAGAATCGAAGCATTAAATTCGCCGATGTCGGTTTTTATTTTTTTCTTTGATTTCGATTCCCACGAAACAAAATAAACTTTTTCGTCTTCTTGGAAAGTAATATTGTTTACACCAGCTCTTATTTGATAAAGTGTTGTTAGCAAATTGTGATATGCAGTTGGATTTTCCAAAAAATTCTGAGTTTTTTCTCTTGATATCATTTCTTCGTCGAAGATGATTCGGTTGTAAAGTGGCAAGCCCGTCTTTGCAGATACATAACAGATTCGAGTTTGACTGATTGGATAGAATGCACTTAGAAGATTGATTGTTTTGAATTTTGCCTGTAATTCAATTGCATCTTCTCCTCTCAGCTTGCCGCTTGAAACAACGAAAAGCTCTGCGTATGCAGCTTCTTTGATGCCTCCAAACGAAATGTTGTAAGTGATTTTTTCACCTACTTTGTAAGTTTGAGAAAAACTAAAAGCACAGAACAAAATTGAGAGAATCGAAATTTTTAATGTTTTCATAGAGATTCCTTCGTGCCACATTTATTGAATCTCCAGCAAAATTTTTTCTATCGCTACTTTCGGGTTGGAAGATTGCAAAATTGGGCGACCAATCACAATGTAGTCTGCTCCCAGTGAAAGAGCTTCCTTTGGTGTCATTACACGCTTTTGATCTTCTGCGGGTGCAAAGCTAGGACGGATGCCGGGTGTTATGACCAAAAAGTCTTCTTTTTCAACATTGCGTTTAACAATCTCAATTTCATGGGGCGAGGCGACAACGCCGTCTAAACCGCACCTTGCAGACAAAATGGCTAGGTTCTTGACCGTTTCACTTGCATCGGCTTTGATTCCAACCTGTCTTAAAGTTTCATCGCTCGAGCTTGTTAAGACAGTCACACCTAGAATTTTAGGCTTCTTCAGATTTTTCAACTCACAAAATTCAGTTACTTCTTCAACCGTGCGTTTCATCATCTCTGCACCGCCGAGTGTATGAACATTGAACATCCAAACGCCTAATTTTGCTACCTCTATACCAGCTTTTGCAACCGTGTTTGGAATATCATGAAATTTCAGATCGAGAAAGATTTTCAAGCCCGATGAAGCAAGTTCACGAACAAAATCGCTTCCCATTGCTGTAAAAAGTTGCAAGCCGATTTTGAATGCAGTTATGATGCCTTCTGTGCTTTTAATTACTTCGATTGCTTGTTCTTTTGTCGGAACGTCTAAAGCCAAAATAATTTTTTCTCTCACAGAATTTCGTGAAGCTCCTTGCGAAAAAGATAAGATAAGCGACGCGAATTATTTGTTAAAAATCTTCTTCCATTTTTTATGAACGGGAGCGCCATTGTCAGGTTTCGCATTTGTTTTTGTTTGATGAACTCAAGGCACCTTGAACCCGATTCACGGCTTTCCCAAGCTTGCAAAAATGCATCTTCTGCATCTTCTGCTTTGCCGAATTTGCTGAAGGCATTGCCTAGCATGAACCATGCATCCGAAAAATCAGAGTCCATTTGGACAGCTTTTCTCAAGAAAATTTCCGCTTCTGGATGTGAAAGTTGAAAATAAACACAACCAATCAAATAATAAATTTCGGCGACACCGTTCTTCTTTAGGATTTTCTTGCCTATTTTCAAAGCCTTTTTCCAATTGTTTTCTATGACGGCTAGGAAAAATCCAATATACAAGGCACAAAAGCTCGATTTAAGTTCTTGGGGCAGAAGTTTCAGGCATTGCTCAGCAAGCTTTGCTTCAAGATTATCTGCATAGATCACGCTTAAAATCAGTGCGCTTCTCGGCTCACTTTTGAGTAAATCAGAATTTTTCTCCAAAAGAATGCTTTTAGCTTTTTCAAATTTATCGGCTTCAAAGAAACTTCTGGCAAGAAAGTAACGAAGCGCATGATTTTCTGCAGACATGAACAAAGCTTTTTCTAACGTTTGAAGTCCCTCTTCTATTTGTCCCTTTTCGATTCGTTCAAAACCCTCATAAATCAAGCGTGAAAACAATTTCAAATTCGGCTTTTCATGTTGAGAAATAATTTTTCTTATCTGTTTTTCGGTTTTCTCATAATTGTTCGTTTCGTTTGTATTTGAAAAAACGTCCGCTGACGAAGCAAAAGGCAGAGGATTTTGTTGTGAGTTTCTACTTTGCCGGGCTAAGATTTTTTTCAGCTTTTCCACCTGCTCGGTGAGTTTATTTAAGCGAATCTCTAAAACTGCAATTTGTTCAAGCAAGTATTTTTCATAATACGAACTCTTTTCGTCGCCGTGACTTTCTACGTATGGACTTCGTCCATTCAAATAATCCAAGCTGTTTCTCGTCCTGAGAATCAAAGGATTTCCGCATTTTCGGCAAATGTTATCTTCAGGTTGGTTGATTGTGTAACATTGTCGGCAGTATTGGCTTAGCTTTTTCATCGAGAAAACCTCAGTCCAAATCCAAAGGATTTTTCATAGGTTCGTCACCTTTTTTCGCTTGTTTCAACGCTTCCTTGAACTTTTCTTCCAAAATTCTCTCTCTTTCTTTGATTGACGAAAGTTCTTGACGGAAGATTTGTTCCTTTAGCTCTTTTTCTTTTTCCATTTTTTCCTTAAGCTCTTCAAACGAGCTTAGTTTTTTCTCCTTTTCCTGATGCGATAAAATTGCACCTGTTTTGGAATCTATCGTCAAAATAGCTTCACAATACGGACAGATCACTATAAGTTTTTCCATAACCACCTAGCCGTTCAATTTTTTTCAACTTTTTGAGTTTTCTTCTCAGAGAGCTTTTCTGTTTGAATTTCCTTCGATTCGGCAGTTTTTATCCCGGCAACGGCGAGAATCTGTTCGGCACTATCTTGCGTGAAATTCTTGATTTTATCTTTTGAGACCGAAATAACTTTACCGTTTTTCATATAAACTTTGATGGTTACATTTTTTCCTTCCGTAAATCTAACCATTTTGTCCAGCTGGGGATGGTTCTTGAAAACTCTTGTTTCGGTTACACCTTTGGCATCCAAAATCGCCCAGAATTCCGAACCATCGGGCAGTATGGTTGTTGCATTTTTCATTTGCGAAGTATCAACTTTTACAGGAGAGGTGTTTTTAGCCATCTCTGCAATCCTTCTTTTTCTTTCTTCAATCGGGTCTAAAAAGACGGTTTGATTTGAATTTGAAGACTCATTTTGCGGCAAAACATTGTCTGTAATCGGAGATTCGTTGCTTGATGAATTTGAATTACCGAAACTATTAGAATTGTTGAAATTATTAGAGCTGCTGGCTTTCTCTTCCGATGCCTTGTTTGTTTGATTGCTTCCGCCACTGCAAGATATGAAAAGACCAGAAGCAAAAAAGACGAAAATCGAAACGGAAAATATCAAAAACCTTAGTTTCACGTGTTCAAACCTCCTATTCCAAGCTTCCGAACGCTCAAGTTGTTTGCTAAAAATTACACTTTATTATGGAACAAATCCTATTCCCAGTAAAACCGACAGAAACGATAAACCTTTGCAATTGGCAATCAGAAATTATCCGATACTAGGATTTTTTTGGTGAAAATCTCAAGATTTTGAAAAAAGATTAAACGGGTATTCAAACAAGAATTTTTATCCAACCGTCTTCCACTTTAACTTCGTAGGTTTCCAGCGAGCATTCTTTTTTTGTTAGGCACTTACCTGATGAAACATCGAAAAGCCAGCCGTGTTGTTCACATTCAACTATGTTGCCGTACAAAGGTGAGTTTGCAAGAGGTGCACCTTTATGTGGGCAGAAATTCTCGATAGCGTAAAATTTTCCTTCTGCGTTAAAAAGGGCAATTTCACTCCCATCGTTAAGTTGCACCGTTGCTCCGCGGCCCTTCGGCAAGGCTTCAACTTTTGCGATTTTCAGCAACCTATTTTGTCTTTTCGGTTTACGGGGATTTTCCTGGTATTTTCCCATAAAGGACTAAATTTTAGGGAATCGGCGCCTATTTTTGCAAAGTCAAAATAAGGTTTGTTGTGGCTTGCCTAAGAAGCAACTCTTGGAGCAAAATTGAATTTGCTTGAAAAATTCTAGAAAAGCAATATTTGGCTTGAGCGGGAAAAAGCAATGTGGTTAAACAATAGCAGTAAACATTGCCAGAACTTTAATGCTAAGAAGCTGCCAACTGCAACATAGTGTTGCAAGTAAATTCAGCTGCTTTCTTTCAGGCAATTTTAGAACATGCATTGCAAAAGGTTACAGTTTGAGGGTCTCATCAAGCACGTTTGCGGATGGCTTAGGAAGGATACAATTACAGATTCCAAGGGAATTTTTCATGTTGTCTCGGCAAGGCCAAGCGTTATTTAAGGGTAGTATTTGGGTCAAGATTTTTCGGTTGTTTTGAGAGGTGAAAATTATGATGTATAAAAAAGGAAGGCTAGGGCTTTTTTCAAAAAAGATGTTAGGCGTAAGACCTGCAAACGTTTGGTATCCGGCGGCTGATATTTACGATGTGCCAAACGGTTGGATTGTAAAAGTTGAGCTTGCTGGAGTTTCTCTCAAAGATGTAAGCATAGAAGCTCATGGTAATTACCTTTCTATCAGTGGATTTAGAAAAGATAAAACTTGTAGAAAAACTTTGGTTTGCCGGCAGATGGAAATAGTCTACGACCGTTTCGAGAAAACCCTTTTTCTTCCCGAAAATGTCGATCAAGCAAACATAGAATACAGCTACGAAGATGGCTTTCTTTATATCTACTTGAGAAAGCTTGCTTGAAAAATCTCGAAAACCCTAATCATCTTGAAAAAATAGATTTTGGAAGAAATTGTGTGTTATGGAAGAGCTTTTGAAAAAACAGAGCAAGTTACAAAAGAATCCGGGCGAAGAAGATATGCAATCTCAAACGGAATTAAGTTTAGATGTTGAATCAGGTGGAAAAGAGATGTTAGAAGTTGCGGTTTTACCGCTTCAAAATCAAGTTCTTTTTCCGAAGACGATAAATCCGTTAGTAGTTGGAAGACGCAGATCGTTGGCTGCTGTTGAAGCTGCTTTGGAAACAGAGGAGAAAATTCTGGCATGCATCACGACAAAAAAGCCCGATTACGAAGGTCGAGATGCCGATCCGTCAGAAATTTATGAGTGTGGGACTTTGGTCACAATCAAGAGAATGATGCGTACTGAGGAAAGGATGCAAATAATAGTGCAAGGCAGTTCGAGAGTGCGCGTTTTCAAATGGTTGCAAGAGGAGCCGTATTTGAAAGCTTTGGTAAAGGTGCTTCCGGAGCCACACGTTGTTGATCCAGAAGAAGTCGAAGCATTGAAGAGAAACATTCAAAGCCTTATTCAGTCAGCGTTGGCAATGATGCCGAATGTCCCACCGGACGTCAGATTTTTGGTTACATCAGTTTTTGATCCGGTACAACTAGCCTATTTCTTGGCGTCTGTTCTTGATCTAGGTGTAGAGCAGGAGCAAAAAATGCTTGAAGCAGAAACCGTTGATGAGCTTTTGAATATAACTCACATGGCGCTTGCAAGGGAAATCGAAATAATGCAAATCCGCACTAAAATTGCTTCGGAGGCACAAAGCGAAATAGAAAAGTCTCATAGAGACTACATACTGCGTCAGCAGCTTAAGGCAATTCAAAGAGAACTCGGTGAAGACGAAGAAAGTACCGAAAAGGCTGAAGTCAAACAACTTCGTGAAAGGCTTGAATCAACAGACCTTCCGGAAGAGGTTCGCAAAGAAGCAGAAAGAGAGCTCAAAAGAATGCAGAAACTTCCCGTTGCATCTCCGGATTATCACGTCATTAGAACTTATCTTGAGTATGTTTTGGAACTTCCTTGGAGAAAATCAACTCAAGACAAACTTGATTTAGAAGAAGCAAAAAGAATCCTAGATGAAGATCATTACGGGCTTGAAGACATTAAGGAAAGAATCTTAGAGTTTTTGGCGGTAGTGAAACTCAGACCCGATTCAAAAAGCCCGATTTTGTGCTTCGTTGGGCCGCCGGGGGTGGGAAAAACTAGCTTGGGAATGTCAATTGCCAGAGCCTTAGGGAGAAAATTTGAAAAAATCAGCTTAGGCGGAATGCACGACGAAGCCGAACTTCGTGGTCATCGCAGAACCTACGTTGGCGCAATGCCGGGAAAAATAATTCAAGCCTTGAGAAGGTGCGGTGCTAATAATCCTGTGTTGATGCTAGATGAAATTGATAAGCTGGGAATGGATTTTCGTGGAGACCCGGCTTCGGCTCTTTTAGAAATTCTAGATCCGGCGCAAAACCACACTTTCATAGATAATTATATCAATCTGCCGTTTGATTTATCGAAGGTTTTCTTTATAGCAACAGCGAATCAGCTTACACCGATTCCAATACCGCTGCTTGATCGAATGGAAATAATTCGACTTGCGGGTTACTCTGATAGTGAGAAACTCAACATCGCTAAAAAGTATTTGGTTCCAAAGCAGGTAAGGGAAAATGGTTTAACTTCTGAACAAATTGAAATAACCGACGATGCTTTGAGAGTCATAATAACTCGATACACTCGCGAAGCTGGTGTTAGACAACTTGAAAGAGCAATAGGAAATCTAGCTCGAAAGGTAGCTTTCAAGGTAGCGAAAGGCGAAACTGAAAAGCAAGTAATCGATGCAGAAGATGTGAAGGAGTATTTGGGTGCACCTCGTTTTTATCCGGAAGAAGCAAGAAAAGATTTGCCCATAGGCGTAGCTACTGGAATGGCTTGGACTGAAATGGGCGGAGAAATTCTTTTCGTTGAAGCCACGCTTCTTCCAGGTGGAAAGGGATTGACTTTGACCGGGCATCTTGGCAATGTTATGAAAGAATCGGCACAAGCTGCTCGTAGCTACTTGTGGGCAAATGCAGATCGGTTAGGGATAGATCCGGATTTGATAAAACAAAATGGAGTTCATCTTCATGTTCCCGCAGGAGCTATTCCGAAAGATGGCCCGAGTGCTGGGGTAACAATGGCCACTGCATTGGCTTCACTTTACACAGGAAGAAAAACAAGAAGTGATACCGCAATGACTGGCGAAATAACTTTGTCAGGATTGGTTTTTCCTGTTGGTGGAATTAAAGAGAAAGTTTTAGCCGCTCACAGAGCCGGTATAAGGCGAATCATCATCCCGAATAAAAACGAAGCCGAACTTGAAGAAATTCCGGAAGATGTTAGAGAGCAACTAGAATTCATTTTAGTCAATAAGATCGATGAGGTTTTGGATGCTGCCTTAGAAAAAGAATCTATCCAAGAGCCAATTTCAGTTGTATCTGAGCTGAACAAATCTTCGAAATCCGAAAAGCAAATCAAAGAAGAAATATCTGAAAATGAAATCGTTATAAGCCAAAAGGATTTTAGCGAGGAGCAAATTGGCGAAAGGTAAAAAAGGTTAAAAGCAATGAAGGTTGCAATCGTTACGGGAAGTTCAGCTGGCATAGGTTTTGCGATTGCAAAGCGCTTTGCTCAGGCTGGTATCGTTTGCGTTATAAACGGCAGAAACCCTGAAAAGTTAGAAACCGCCGAGAAAGAAATAAGAGCAATAAATCCGAATTCAATAAGCATCAAAGCCGATGTTTCAAAAGAAGAAGAAATAAAAAGTTTGGTCGAAGAAACTAAAAAGCGCTTTGGCAGAATAGACATTTTGGTTAACAACGCAGCCACTGTTGGCGTTGGTTATTCCGTTGAAGAAATGCCGGTCGAGATTTGGGATGAAGTCATCAAGGTAAACTTGCGGTCTGTTTTTTTGATGTGCAAAGCTGTAATACCACATTTGAGGGAAGCCGGAAGCGGGAGGATTATAAACATAGGCGGACTTTCAGCCAAAAATCCATTGCCTTTCGCTGCTGCCGATGCTGCTGCAAAGGCAGGAGTTTTGGCTTTGACCAGAACATTAGCTGCAGAACTAGGAAGATTCAATATAACTGTTAATTCGATCGTTCCAGGTCTTCAGCCTGAAACTGAAATAGGAAAAATCTTCAACGAACGCCTCTCGAAAGCCTTCCATGTGTCACCTGAAGAATCCATCACGGCAACCAAAGCTAGAACCCTGATGAAACGTTTTGAAACGCTTGAAGAGATAGCCGAAACTGCTCTTTTCCTTTGTTCGGAGGCAGCTTCGGCAATTACAGGACAAAACCTAAACATAAACTGTGGACTAGCGACATATTAAAATTTCTCTCAAGTTCAAAAGATTTTCTAGTAGGTGAAACCTTCTCGAAGTCAAAAACGTCTTAAGTCGTTAGAAGGTATAGCCATGAGAAAACTGCTTCTTTTCCTGTCTTTGTTTGTAATTTTTACTTCTGTAACGCTTTTATCTGCACAGGAAGGAATCAAACCGAATTATGCCGCAGGTGAAGTAGCATCTATCAACGAATCAGAAAAAAAGATTGTTTTGCAAACCAAAGATGGAGCAATTGAAGTTATATTGACAGCAGAGACAGAGTTCAAAAAAGTTTCGCCTGAAAATCCTAAACTTTCTGCAGCAATTGTAGTTTCGGCAAGTGAATTAAGTGTCGGAGATAAATTGTTGGTTACTGGTGCAGTTTCTTCCGATAGAAAATCGATTCCAGCAAAAGTCGTTTATCTAATAGCAAAATCAGATATAGCGAAAAAGCAAGAAAAAGAAAGAGAAGAATGGCGAACTCGTGGAATTTCAGGAAGAGTTATCTCTCTTGATGTTCCAAATCAAAGAATAATAATTTCTGCACGCTCGATGATGGGTGAGAGAACTATAACGATAATCCCGAAACAAAATGCAGAATATCGCCGTTACGCTCCTGATTCTGTGAAATTTTCTGATGCAAAGCTAAGCAATTATGCAGAAATTAGCGTTGGCGATTTGGTTCGGGCTTTGGGCGATAGGAGTCCCGACGGCAACACCTTTACAGCTGAGAAAATTGTTTTCGGTTCTTTCAAGACTTTAGGTGGTAAAATAACCGCAATTGATCCGCAAAAAAGAGAAATCATCATCAACGACGTTATCTCAAACAAAAATGTTACGATAGTTGTTAGCAAAGACTCGTTAATAAAAAGATTTCCTGCAGAGTTTGCTTCGATGTTTTTAGCAAGAATGCAAGGAAACATGATTTTTCAGCCACCGCAACAAAAGCTTTCCGAAACTCAAGCAGGCAGAGAAAGCTTAAATCGTCCGCAATTTCGCAGTAACGGCGGTGGTGGTGACTTCGATGATCTTTTTGAAAGATTTCCTAATGTAAATTTTGAAGATTTGAAAATAGGAGATGCAATAGCTGTTTCAAGCACTGTCGGTGCTACTCAGAACCGTTTTACAGCTATAAAAATCCTTTCAGGGATAGAGTCTTTCTTAGAAGCACGACAAGCCTTTCAAAACAGACGTGGATTTGATCAGCCTGCAGGGTTGAACATTCCCGGATTGGATGTAATAAATTTCCCGTAAAAACAGAGGTTTAAAGGATTATGAAGAGATTGTTTTCGCTATTATTTTTGGTTACTTTTTCAGTATTTTTCGACCTAGGTTCAATAGCTCAAACTCCGACAGGAGGTCTTTCAGGGCAGGTCGTTGATGAAGTCGGAGCTGTAGTTCCCGGTGCCAATGTAACTGTTACTGGCGAGGATGGAAAACAGAGAACCGTAGTTACAAATCGTCAAGGTGAGTTTACAATTTCAGGGCTTACACCCGGAAAATACACCATCAAAGTGACAGCGGCTACTTTCGATGTTTACGAAAATCCCGAGGTTTTTATAGAACCAGGCAAGCGTGAAGAGTTAACAGTTGTGCTGGTAGCAGCGAAGATTCAAGAAACGGTCGAGGTCAGAAACAGCGATAGCATTAGCACCGAGTCTGACACAAACCAAAATGCAATTGTATTGAAAGGAAAAGACTTGGAAGCGCTTCCGGAAGATCCTGAAGAGTTGGAAGCTGCACTTCAAGCGCTTGCAGGTCCTGCAGCCGGTCCTAGTGGTGGACAAATTTTTATTGACGGCTTCACAGGCGGTAGACTTCCTCCACGCGATGCGATCCGTGAAATACGCATCAATCAAAATCCTTTCTCTGCCGAGTTTGATCGCTTGGGCTTCGGTAGAATCGAGATTTTCACCAGACCCGGTTCTGATAAATGGCGCGGACAGATGTTTTTCAATTTCAACGATGAATCTTTGAATTCTCGAAATCCTTTTTCATTCAACAAAGCGCCATCACAAACAAGGTTTTACGGTGGTAACATTTCAGGTCCACTCAAAAAAGGGAAATCCTCGTTTTTTTTGGACATAAGTGAAAGGGAAATAAACAATGGTTCTGTCGTAAATGCAACGGTTTTGGATTCTTCTCTGAACATAGTGCCGTTTCGTCAGGAATTCACCATTCCAACGCGCAGATTTTCAATAAGTCCACGCTTTGATTACCAAATCAACGAAAACAACACTTTGGTTGTGCGCTACAGCCTCACGCGGAACACTGCTGAAAATCAAGGTATCGGCGGATTTTCCCTGTTTTCTAGGGCTTTTGAAACAAAAAACGTTAATCACGACATCCAGATAACCGAGACAATGGTTGTTAATTCAAAAACAGTCAATGAAACAAGATTCAGACTTGAATACGAAAATCGCGAGCAAAGAGGCGACAGTTCTATACCGACCATAAACGTTTCTTCAGCTTTTATCGGCGGTGGCGCACAAGTAGGCTTTAGTTTTAACCGCTCTTATCGTTGGGAATTGCAGAATTACACAACCACATCTTTAGGAAAAAACAATCAGCATTCGATTAAATTCGGGATCCGCTTACGTGGTGTTTACATTAAGGACCGTTCTGAGTCTGGATATGGTGGGACCTTCATCTTTGCGGGATTTCCTGCGGTTGGTGATCCTTGCGACTTGAATGGCGATAATTTCGTTTCTTCAATTGAACAGTATCGCTGTAAGGTTGCAGGAAGACCTGAGTCTCGTTATAATCCTTCGCAGTTCACCTTAACTGTGGGAAATCCATTAGCAAAGGTATCGCAATTCGATATTGGCGCATTCATCACGGATGATTGGCGCATCAATCAGGAACTTACGTTGAGTTTTGGTTTACGTTATGAAAATCAAAATAACATCAAGGATAATTTCAATTTTGCTCCTAGATTTGGTTTTGCATGGTCACCCGGCGCCGGTGGTGCAAAACAACCAAAAACGGTAATCCGCGGTGGAGGAGGAATCTTCTACGATAGATTCAGCGAGAATTATGTTTTACAAACCGAAAGGTTCGATGGAAAGAAACAAATTCAATACATCATCCCAACTGGTTCACCCATTCTTTCTCAGCCTGTTTTCACGCCAGACGGACGCGTTTTGAACGTTCCAACTGCTGATCAGATTGCGCAATTTGCGCCTTTGACAAGCACCATCAGGCAGATTGCAAGCAATCTCAAAACGCCTTACACAATTCAAGCTGTAATAGGCGTGGAAAGACAGCTTCCGATGAGAACGAGCTTGGGTTCGTTTTTTGTTTTTTCTAGATACAACCACGTTCTGAGACTCAGAAATGTCAACGCCCCGGTTTGTGGTTTCAACACACCTTGCCCGAATAATGAAAATGCACTTCAAGCATTGCGTCCAAATCCTTCACTCGGAAATATCTATCAATATGAAACAAATGCGTTTATCAACCAAAGACAGCTTGTTGTGAATGTAAATTCCAGATTAAGTCCGAAAATAACTATTTTCGGATTTTACCGGTTAGGATGGGCAAAAGGCACGGCTGAAGGCGGAGGATTCTTCGGCGGTGGAGGTGCTATCTTTCCAGCTTACAGCTACGATACAAGCGGAGAATACGGACGTTCTGTATTAGGCGTAAGGCATTTTGCTTCTATCAGAGGCTCGTTTTCTTTACCATGGAAGATCAGCATGAGTCCCTTCATACTTATTTCTTCAGGTGTTCCGTTCAACATAACAACCGGAATTGACTCAAACCGAGACTCTGTTTTTACGGAAAGACCGACATTTGGACAACTGGCTGCGCGCTGTCAGGCTTTGAATCTTCAAAAATCGTGGTGCAACGTCGAAGGCAAGGATCCAAATGCAACAATTCCCCGAAATTACGGTATCGGACCGGGAAGTTTCACAGTTAATTTGAATGTGAACAAAACCTTTGGATTTGGAGGAGCGAGAAAAAATGAACCTGCAGAAAATAACCCCACCCAAAGTGGTCGATCGAATCAGCCTGTGCCTTTTGGCGGAATTGGTGGCGGAAGACCTAGAGATGGTTTTGGCGGTGGGCGCGGTAGCGGCGGTGGAGGTGGTTTCTTCGGCAACACTGCTATAAACAGCGAGAAGCCTTATAACTTGACCATCGGTCTTCAAATCTCGAATTTGCTAAATCGCAACAACAAAGGCATACCCGTAGGAAACTTGAGTTCGCCACTTTTTGGTCAGTCTGTTGCGACAGCTGGCAGATTCGGCTTTTTCGGTGGCGGTGGAACAAACTCAGGAAACCGCAGAATAGAGCTTCAGCTTAGATTTAGTTGGTGATTCTGTTGCTCTTTTGAGATTTTTCCTTGAATAGCTTAAGAGGATTTACCTTTGTGTGTTCGGTAAAAGTTCGTAATTGCCGAGCTGACGGTTATGTGCGTCTAAAGCTCCTATTATATCTGAAGTTTCATCAAGCATCTGCTTGGTTAAGGCTATTGAGTTTGAAAGTTCTTCAAAATCAAGTAGTGAAAATCTTTCCGGGGTTGAAATAGTGATTATTTCATCATTCAAGTAAGCAAAGAAATTCTCAATTGATTGAAGCTGTGCTTCTACGTGCTTTACACTTTTTTCCAGTTCCTCGAAAGCTGCAAGGCGACGTTTGAGAATCTCAACATTTGTCTGTTGCAATTTGCGTGTTTTTTCATCAGGTGCCGATTCCATTGCTTGAATGGCTTGATTAAGTTGATTCTGAATTACTTGAAGATTGATGGTTTTCAGATGTTGCTTTCGACGCCGATAAACATCCAGCAAATCAACAAAATCTTCCCATCTTTGATCAAGAGACTTAAGATTTGCTGGCAATTCTTTAGCCCCTGTTAGTCTTAAGTAATTTTTCTTGATTTGTTCTTTTTGGTATCTGAGGTATTCGACAGCTTCACGTTCACGCGGACTAAATGTCTTAATGAGCCTTTCTCTAATAAGCCGATTTTTTTCTATAAGCCTCTGTTTTTCACGCTTTTCAACAAGGCGACGATACGATGGTACAAAGGGAACTATCGAGATGTAGGCTATTTCATAAATCAAGCCGATAAACAAAGGAATAACCGAACTTGTATAAACAGCTGCTATTGTAAAACCAACTAGCCCCCAGAAGTTTGCTGGTTCTTTCAATGCTTCCTTTACATATTTTGTGTTAAGCTTTTTTATTTCCTTTTTGTATCCTTCTAAGTTCATAAGAGATAGATGCTTTTTTCAACGCCGAAGTTTTTCTAAGTTTCCCTAATCACTTTTCTCAGCGACTTCTGATGAACCAGCCGATATTTGTTTGCTTTCTGAGATGGAAGATTCAAGTAGGCCCATTTGTCTTTTGTATTCAAGAAGCTTATCCTGAAGTTGAATGTCCATGGCTTCACGCTCGATGTCTTGCATTTGGGCGTCAACCGATGATGTGCTTAACTGAAGCTTAGCTTCAGCAGCAGCGACACGACGTTCTATCTTTTCGCGCATTTCGTTGAAAGTAGAAGCGTCATCGCCGATATTGAAAGTTTCCATTGTTTGTGCAAGCTGTTCTTGCAATTTTGCCTGCTTTGCAGCACTGATAAGCTGCATTGCTTCTGCCGTGCGCTTCTTTAAGTTAAGCACGTAATTATCACGCATTTTCAAGGCTTGTTGAGAAGCAGCCTGTGCTGCTTCGAGTTGAACCGTAGTTCTTTGCAAGTCTATCTGTGCTTGCTGTAGTTGACCAATATAGGCCGTCGCTATATCGTCTCTGCCCATCTTGATTGCTGCTTTTATTTTTGAATCAAGCTCGACAATTTGTTTCTCCAAGTTTTCTTTCTGCTTTGCTAGGAGCTTCTCAGTAGCCATCACCTGCGCCACGGAATTGTTCAACTCTGGAATTCTTTCACGCATGTCACGAATAGCTTGTTGCAATATCAATTCGGGATCCTCCATCCTGTCAAGTGCTGCACCCGTTTTAGCACGAAAAATCCTCTTGATTCTTTCCCAAAATCCCATCTTCAAAACTCCTTATCCTTAGCTTTACGATCGCCTTTTCAACAAAGTTGCTATAACCTGTTTTTAAGTATATCGAAAAATTTCTTCAGTTGTAAGCCTGAGATTGATTATTTCGATTCATTTTTTTATACCAATCCTTTCTGGAAAGACCGTTTATAATATTACCGAAACCCTCTCGGGATGGAATGAATATGCGACGCTTGAAACTGAATTGGAAAGAGTGTGAAGAAGAGCCGAAAAGCATTACGTCTCGAAAGACGCCCAAAATCGAATGCATCTTCAAGGATTGTGGCTGATGCGACAAGGACGATATATTCGTGATGTTGCGGCAGCACTCGGCTGTCATCCTCGCACCGTCCAGGATTGGATTGCCTGGTATTGTCAAGGGGATTGGCTGAGGTGCTTCGTCATCGTCGTGGCGGGCGTAACAGTCAACGCTGTCGTTTGAGCCAGGAAAAGATAGCGGAGTTGAAGCAAAAAGCAGCAGAAGGTCAGTTTCACCGAGTTCAGGATGCAGTGGATTGGGTAAAGGAACGGTATCAGGTGACATATACTTGGTCGGGGATGTATTAGTTGTTTCGACGGGAAGGGTTACGCAAAAAAGTTCTGCGTCGAGTCAACCCGAAGGCTTCATTGGAAGAGCGAGAGTCCTGGAAGAAAGGGGTTTTGTGATGTTTTAGCCGAGGCATGGAAGCGAATGCAGTGTATAGGAGTGATGAAATGAGGGTTGCTTGGGTAGAGGTTGCGACCAATATAGGCGCCACGGGGGAGAAAGGTGACTTAGAAGATGGGATTTGAGTGCAAGTGGCTGTATTAGAATCTGGTTGTGAATGGGAAAAGTAGCAGGTTGAGTTGGGCGTGGAGGAGGAAGATGAAATCGGGAACGATAGCCAGTGTGTTTGGAAGGCTGGGAGAAAGAAGAAGTAAAGGGTGGTGGTATGGGATCGAGTGCCTGGGCATCATGGAAAAGTATATGGAAGGGGGATAAGTACAGCGGATAGGACATCCAGTCTATTCTCTGGAGCATGAATCTGCCGAGTGCGTGTTTGAACATTTGCGAGCTTGTGGGTGGGAAGGAAAGACCTATGGGGCGTTGGAAGCGAAGAAAGCTTTGGAAGTGGAGTTGGAGAAGCTGATGGGTGATCCTGAGAAGGTCAAGCGTCCGGCCCCGATTGGGGATGGATTCTTGGTGTCCTGGTCACAACAATACTTGACTCAAAAACGGTTTTCGCATAAATGATTGGTATTACTTGCAGCTAAAACTGTAACTACTGTGGGCAACACAACTAACGCTTTTAACATTTCCACGCCCACAACTGCCTTTCGCAAACTCTACACATTCTCGACAAGATATTTCTGTAAGTAAATCATCTTGAGTCAGTGTCAAGCTGTATTTATTGGCTTCTTCGAATACTTGATTAACATCAGAGGTAACTCGCAAAATATCACCAGAAATTTCCTCAATCTTGCCTAATTTCACTGAAGGCAGATGTGTTTTCCGAGAACTCTGCCATCTTCCTTATAAGCTGTTAAGATTATCCCAGCTCTCGCTAAAGAGCTTTCAAATGACTTTGGCAGTTCAAATGAAAGTTGAAGCTTTTCTTGGAACTCGTTATTGTTTTTAATTACGAAGTTAGTTAATTTTGCAGCCTGCACGCCAAAAGAAACTGCATCTTGTGTTTCAACAACAACTTCTTTTACGATAGCCTTCTTTTCCTGAGCTATCAAGAAGTTTGTTAACAGCAAAATAAACGCCAGACCGAATAAACCCTTTTTAATCATACTTCTCTACCTCCAATTTCATTACTTCCTGAATCCCAGGACAAGCCTGGTGAATCATTAACTAGTAAAAAAATTTGCTTGTTAACAAAGTTTTAGAATCAGTGTAATTTCCAGGAGTAAAAGATTTCGCTCTTCTGAAAATCACATACTGCCGAGGCCGTCAGATGTCAGCTTGGAGAAGAAGAAATCCTTCGCATGAATTCTGCTAAACATAGAGCTATGCTCCGGCACGAACCCTGAAGAGTTTACCTGAGGGCATATGAGAAGCTATATCCCCAAGTCGATACTTTCCAGACCAAAGGGGAGCAAAGACAAAAGTTCAGGGTCATGTTCCAGAGTTCGCAGAAGATGTCGCAGATCGTCTTTTATTCTGTCCTTCGGCTATACTTGACATGAGCCTTTGTCAGTAATCAAAAAATGAGGCCGCTGCAAAAAGGTAGTCGCTTGCATTTTAAAATTATCTCACTTTTGTCAATAACAGCCGCAGTCCTATCACAAAAATACGTCCTCAAAAAAATCTCTCGATACCTTCGTCAAATCGAAGAAGTCTTAATATAATGCGGGCATATAATACAACCAATTCCCAATCAAGGAGCAATCTATTTTGGGCAAAAACCGTCACCTGCAAATCCCTTTAGTCGGTCGTCTGGATGAAATGCCTGCCCCTTTACGCAATCAGCCGCAGAACTCCTCTGGGCAAGAAGCCTTTTATCTGTAATTCTTTTGTTGCTTGGATGAAGATGCTTTTACTGTCTGCTGAAGACGAATGAACCTGAATCTACTGACGAATGTGATTGACGTAGAGTTTCTCAAAGCCGTCAACGTTTGGACGGGTAAAGAGCTTTACAGCGAGTTCTACCGTGCAGGTGCGTTATGTTCTGGGATACCGCCATTTGGGCGAAGGGTATTTTGATTTGCGTACGCCGTATCACTTCTTCCGACAAGATAAAATGTTCTTTTGGCAAGATGGAAGCCAGCAAGAAAGGAGGCAGCAAAAGGAAATCGGCAAGGAAAGAGTAATCGAAAAAAGCGGCTGTTTTTCTTTGATTCGAGCAATTGATTTGTTACAATGGCTGTTGCTTACCTTACAGCCCCTTCAATGCCCAGTCTTCGGTTGGTAACATTTGGCTTTTTGCAGTGGAGTCAAAAAATGCAACGAACCAAACTACTACTTAGTAAAATCCTTTGAAAACTTTCCTAAGTAGTAAGGAGTTTTTTATTTTCAATGAAATATCAGGAGGAACCATGGAAAAAAGACGCATAGCTTCTTTAGTGTTAATATTCTCGATTTACTCCAGCATGTTCACGCCTTTTTTGATCAAAGGGCAAGAGATATATAATCAGACGCAAACCATGACAGAGAAAAAATCAAAAGGCTTGAAATTTACGCTTTCGGAAGCAGTTGAAGATGCTGTCCAAGCAAATAGAGAAAGAGTATCGCTTGTCGAGGGCGAAAAGCTTTCTGACACGGAAGTCAATTCACTACTAAGTCGAATACCGCCGATAAAAGCAGAAGCACCTTCAGAATTTTCAATTAGAAATCAGACTTTACCTCCACCTAAAACCGGCAGAATCATGCCTATCAACTTCGAGCCTTCTACCGAAAAGCAAGTGCCTGAAGAATCATCGAACGAGTCTCTCGAAATCGTTCGTTATTCTCCAGAAGGCGATGTTCCGATGGTTGCGGATCTTTCGGTTACCTTCTCACATTCAATGGTAGCAATAACCTCTCAGGAGCAGGCCTCTGAAACCATTCCAGTGAAACTTAAACCACAACCTGAAGGCAAATGGCGTTGGCTCGGAACGAAAACCTTAATTTTCGACTCAGAACAAAGATTCCCGATGGCTACCAAATTTACAGCAACAATCCCTGCAGGCACAAAGTCCATTAGCGGTCAAACTTTACACAAGGATTTTACATGGACTTTCACCACCCCACCACCAAGAATTACTCAGACCTTTCCCGTCGAAAACTCGAAAACCAAAAGAAATCCTCTTGTGTTCATTGCGTTCGACCAAAAAATCGACCCAGAAAGAATGCTGAAAAGCATTTCTGTTACATCCGATCAAGGGAAGTTTTTTCCCATCAGATTAGCTACGGAAGAAGAAATCTCAAAAGATGAGATCATCAAAGAATATGTAAAACTGGCAAAACCACAATATTGGCTAGTTTTCCGTCCCGTAAATCCTGATGGGACAACCGAAAATGTATTGCCATACGATTCTAAAATCGAGGTTACAGTTCAAAAAGGCGCACCTTCAGCAGAAGGTCCCTTGACGACAAAGGTCAACCAGAGCTTTTCTTTCAGAACCTTTGGCGAGATGAAATTTGTCAAAAGTTCTTGTTCTCAAATGTGCTCCCCTTTCGATGATTGGTATTTTGAGTTTACCAATCCGATAGATCAATCAAGTTTTGATCCGTCAATGGTTAAAATCTCGCCGTCAATAGAAAACGTGCAAATTTATTCTTATGGAAGCTTTATTTACGTGAGCGGATATAAAAGGGGACGAACTTCCTATACAGTCACGATTGATTCATCGCTACAAGATATTTACGGGCAAAAGCTCAATGAAGCAGCAACTGTAAAGATCAAAGTTGGGCAATCTGAACCTAGACTTTTCTCAAAAGATAACTTTATCGTTCTTGATCCTGATTTGAAGCTTCGACCAACATTTTCTTTCTATTCGATCAATCTTCCTTCTGCGAAAGTTTCCCTTTACGAAGTGCAGCCTTCAGATTGGTATCAATTCAAGAAGGTGATTTCTTCCTACAGAAACGAAAGTCTAAAGATGCCCGGCAGGCTAGTAGAACAAAAGACAATCAAAATACAGCAAAATCCCGACGACTTAGTGGAGACCAGAATTGATCTTTCAAAAGCTTTGGGCAAGGACACCGGGAACGTTGTTGTGGTAATCGAACCAACAATTAGGCTACCTTACAATGAAAGAATAATAACTTGGTGTCAAGCAACTGACATTGGTGTTGATGTTTTGTCGGACAATGAAGAACTGGTTGCGTTCGTGACGGATTTAAGAACCGGAGGGCCTATCCCAAATGCTCAGGTTGAAATATATCCTGATTCTACTAAAGGTAAATCCGATATTAATGGTATTGCGAGAATTCCTCTTCCTCCAGAAACCTCAAAAATGACAAAACTTCTAATTATTCGAAAAGACGATCATGTTGCGTTTTTACCCGAAGAAGGCCAACGGTATTGGGATTCAACCAGTAAATGGGTGAAAAGAAACTCAAAGCCCTCACTTCGATGGTTTGTTTTCGATGACAGAAAAATATACAGACCAAAAGAAGAAGTTTCGATTAAAGGTTATGTTCGAATTTATGAAGGTGGTAAATTGGGCGATATCAAAGCCGTTGGAGACAGAGTTCGTAAAATCGATTATTTTGTTTCGGATTCACAGGGAAATGAAATTGTAAAGGGATCGTTGCTGCTCAATTCTTTTGGGGCTTTCGACCTTAGATTCAAATTACCCGATAATATCAACCTTGGAAATGCTAATATCAGGTTTACTGCTGAAACGGATCTTGCAGAGAAAACAGCTTACCACTCTTTTCAAGTACAGGAGTTTCGTCGTCCTGAGTTTGAAGTAACAGCAAAAAACGAGTCAGAACCGCCTTATTTGTTGAAGGAAAATGTCTTGGTTTCTGTTGAAGCTAAATACTATGCTGGTGGTGGTTTGGCTAATGCAGATGTAGAATGGTTGGTTTCGGCGGAGCCGGTAAACTATACACCGCCGAATCGTTCAGATTTTTTCTTCGGTATCTGGAAACCGTGGTGGTTAGACGAATACCTTAATCCTGAGCGAAAATCGAGAGATGTTCAAAACCTCAAAAGCCGCACCAATGCAATAGGCAAGCATGTTCTAAAGATAAATCTGGAATCAATTGAAGGAGAACCTGCACAACCTTATTCACTAGAGGCTTCCGTTTCGGTCGAAGATATGAACCGCCAAAGATGGGCTTCATCAACCAATTTACTGGTTCATCCATCTTCGCTTTACGTAGGTTTGAGAACAAAGCGTAACTTCGTTTCAAAAGGTGATATCTTCACGGTCGAATCAATAGTAACAGGCATTGATGGTCATCTAATCAGCAACCGGGATTTCCAGATAATTGCAGCACTTGAAACTCAACGATTTGAGAAGGGTAAATGGAAGAGAGTCTTGATAGATGAACAAATTTGTAATGTAAGCTCAAAACAAGAAATCTCAAAATGCAGTTTCAAGGCAAACTACAGTGGGAAATACATAATTAAAGCTCGTATTCTCGATGATGAAAAACGCCTCAATGAAACTCATATTCCTGTATGGGTGTCAGGATTTCAGCGACCTGAAGAAACTCGTTTAAAAGCGCAAAAAGTTCAGATTATTCCGGATAAAACTTCTTATTCCGTCGGTGATATTGCCGAACTTTTAGTAATCTCTCCTTTTACCGAAGCAGAAGGTATTTTTACTTTGGATAGAAACGGAATTGTTAATACTGAAAAACTTTCAATACGTGAGTCATCGGCAGTAATAAGAATTCCGATCAAGGAAGAATTTCTACCGAACGTTTATGTTCGCGTTGATCTGGTAGAAGCTTCGCAAGCTCAATCGGAAAAAGGTGTAAAAAACAAAAAACCAGCTTTTGCTGTAGGAATTATAAATCTCAAAATCTCAAAAGCTACGCGCTCTTTGAATGTCTCGGTTGAAGCGGAAAAGAAGGATCTTGAACCTGGCGGAGATACAAAAATCAATTTGGAAGTCAGAAATTTTCGTGGAGAACCGGTAGCGAATTCAGAAACAGCTGTAGTTGTAGTTGATGAAGCCATTTGGGCTTTGATGAATTACAAGATCCCAAATCCTCTAGAAGAATTTTATCGCGAAAACCAAAGCGGAATTAGCGATAGTCATTTGCGTGAGTTTGTTCTGATTCAAAGTGATAAACTTTCCAAGTTTACGGAAATAGATTCATTAGAGTTGTTTAAAGAGCGAAAAGAGATGGTTGCACTAAGTGATTTTGGGGTTTCGGTTCGAGAGAGAGAGGTTTCAGGCAACGCACAACTTATACGCAAAGATTTCAATCCGCTTGCTCTTTTCGTAGCCTCTTTGAAAACAAATTCACAGGGCAAAGCAACGGTTGATTTGAAATTACCAGACAATTTGACTCGCTATCGCATAATTGCCATTTCAGTCGATGAAAGCGGAAAACTTTTTGGGCTAGGAGAGAGCGAAGTTACGGCGAGAAAACCTCTAATGATTCGTCCTAGTCTGCCGCGGTTTATGAATTTCGGTGACAGCGTAAAATTGCCTGTCGTTCTACAAAACCAAACTGAAGATCCGATGACGGTTGATTTAGCAATCAGAGTGGCAAATGCAGAATTGAAAGGAGCAAGCGGCAAACGTGTTGTGGTGCCTGCAAACGATAGAGTTGAAGTTCGATTTTCTGTTTTTGCTTCACAAGCGGGCACGGCACATTTTCAATTTGTGGCTTCTTCAGGCAAGTGGGCTGATGCAGTAGAAATAAGCATTCCAGTTTGGACTCCTGCAACAACCGAAGCATTCGCAACTTACGGCACAACCGACAAAGACGAAGCTATTTTGAATAAAATCGTCGCCCCGAAAGATGTTTATTCACAATTCGGTGGTTTAGAAATTACGACCTCTTCAACGAGATTGCAAGAATTGACTGACGCTTTCATATATCTTTGTGATTATCCGTTTGAGTCTTCCGAAAGCATTGCTTCAAGAATGATTGCCATTTCGGCAATGCAGGACGTGCTTAAGGCATTCAAAGCAGAGAACCTTCCAAGTGATGAAACCATTAAATCCAGATTTGAACAAGACATCAAAATCCTTAAATCACGACAGCGTGATGACGGCAGTTTTGGAATCTGGACTCGCGAATACGAACGTTTCAAATTTCCCTTCCTTACCGTTCACGTAACTCACGCTCTCTTACGGGCGAAAGCAAAAGGATATAAAGTTCCCGAAGATATGCTCGAAAAAGCAATGTCTTACGTAAGAAACGTTGAAGATGATTTTGACGAGTGGCACAAGAAGACTCCGAAACTCCGATGGGCTGTTTCTGCTTATGCTCTTTACGTTCGTAATCTTGCAGGCGATACGGACACAAAAAAGGCTCTGAAACTCCTCAACGAAGCAAAGCCAGAGAATCTACCTTTCGAGGCTATAGGCTGGATCTTATCGGTTCTAGCAGACGGTAAAAATACTTCAAATGAAATTTCCGTTTTGAAACGTTTTCTGATGAACAGAGTTGCAGAAACTGCTTCTACGGCAAATTTCGTTACCGACTACGAAGATGGAAAATGGCTTGTAATGCATTCAAATCGCCGTGCCGATGGCATTATTCTAGAAGCTCTACTTAAAGTTGATAAACAAAACGACTTGATTCCCAAGATCGTTCGCGGACTTTTAGAACAACGTGTCAAAGGTCGCTGGTCAACAACGCAAGAAAATGTCTTTATACTGCTGGCATTGAGAAAATACTTTGACACTTACGAAAGCACAACACCTGACTTCGTAGCTCAAATCTGGTTAGGTAACGCTTATGCAGGTGAACAGAAATTCAAGGGAAGAACGATTGATTCAAATGCATTGGAAATCCCTATGTCTTATCTGACTAAACAAGATAACAATCTGAATTTGATTCTGCAAAAGAAAGGCCCAGGAAGACTTTATTATCGAATTGGTATGAAATACGCCCCGAAGAGTTTGAAAATCAAATCTGCCGATTACGGTTTTACGGTTTTGAGAAAATACGAAGCGGTTGATTCACCAGATGATGTCAGGCAGAATCCTGATGGTTCTTGGACTATAAAATTGGGTGCACGTGTTCGAGTTCATTTAACATTGGTTGCACCATCGAGACGCTACCACGTAGCTTTAGTTGATCCTTTGCCTGCAGGGCTGGAAATTCTGAATCCTGAGCTGGCAGTCACGGAAAAACTTCCCGAAAAGGCAGATACCATAGTTTCCGAATACGGAAGTCACTCATTCATGTTCGGTTTCTGGTGGCGAAGAAATTGGTTTGAACATCAAAATTTCCGTGATGAGAAAGCGGAAGTCTTTTCATCACTACTTTGGGGGGGAGTTTATGAGTTTTCTTATTACGCACGCGCAACCACACCAGGAGAATTCGTGGTTCCACCGGCCAAGGCCGAAGAAATGTATAACCCCGAAACGTTTGGACGAAGTGGCTCTGATTTTGTCAAAATAGAGTAAGTTCAGAAGTAACTTTTAGCTTGAAATTGCTTCTTTGGAATTTATGGGAAAGAGAACATCAGTGCTAACAACGGCGGGAATCATTTTCGCCGTCTTGCTCGGCATTTTTATTTACTGGATAGGCAAAAGAATCGAAAACTATCTTCGTGGAAAAGCTCCTGAGAGACCAGTTTCAACGAAGCAACCAACGCATGAAAGTAAAACGCTTTCTGAAGAGGAAGCTCTGGAAATTTTCTTACCTTTTGGCAGTCCCTCAAATGCTGACAAAAACGATTCGGAAAACTATCTTCTTATCAATCAATATATGGTTATCTCTTATTCTCGAAGCAAGATGATTCCCAACTGGGTAGCATGGCGAGTAACTCCGTCTGATTTAGGTAATCTGGAAAGGGAAGATTCGTTTCGTCCTGATGATAGGCTCCCGCGCGGGTTCGAAAGAGTTTTTCCGAGCGATTACACGGGGAGCGGATTCGACAGGGGACATCTTTGTCCGAGTGCTGATAGAACAAGCACACCAGAAGCCATGGCTTCAACATTTCTGATGACGAATATAGCACCGCAAACTCCTGATCTCAATAGAGGGCCGTGGGAAAAACTGGAATCATACCTGCGAACTCTGGTTAGAAGACGACAAGATGTTTACGTCGTAGCTGGTAACTACGGAGAGAAGGGAAAAATCAGACGAAAAATAGTAATCCCGACAAATTTTTGGAAGATAGCAGTTGTACTTCCGACTGGAAAACCTCCTTCGTCAATCAATGAACAAACTCGTGTTATTGCAGTTGATATGCCAAATGTTAAAGGTATAAAAAACGACGACTGGTTCATGTATCGAACAACGGTTCGCGCAATTGAACAGAAAACGGGCTATAATTTCTTCTCAAATCTTCCGCAGAATCTGCAAGATGCCTTGGAAACAAAAATAGATAATCCCAAAAACTAATCCAAGCAAGGATCTTTTGGTAAGTGCCAAAATTTTTGTCTTAGGACTTTACAATTAGTCTTTCTTATGAAGATGCAACCTGTGCTAATTTACACCCAACGAAGGTTGGCATATTCTATGCCTGGTAGAATAGACATCCCCGAACCCATAAATAGCCCCGGATTTTGTTGCCTCACTATTCTGAAAATCTCTATGAGCTTGCACAGAATTCATAGTTACTTTTAACTTTGATAGGATTGGCTAAACTAGCCTTGATTATATCGACGAATTCACTATTTTTGAGTCACGAATTGATTACAATTTTCAAGAGAAACAAAAGTATTGCGAAACCAGAAGTAATTTGAATTTCAATTTCATTGAAAACTAGATAAACTTGTAATTGCCTTGTAACTAAAGCAAAATTAAGAATTAAACACGATAATAGAGAAGCGAAGAACTGAGATCAGGTAAATATGCCGAGTGAGTATTTAAGCACTGTGGCTGTTTGATGGTTCATTTTTGCTTGTTTCCAAGCAAACTGTAATAGCAAATCTCGGTTTCCTTTGAGGTTTTTGTTTTTTCCGATTCGACCAAGCGAAAATTTGAAGGCTATAATTTTTAACGATGACAATACAAGAGACCAGACACAAAGTCGTTATTTTAGGTTCAGGACCTGCTGGTTTGACTGCCGCGATTTATGCAGCCAGGGCTCAACTTAGACCGCTTGTTGTGGAAGGACCTCAACCTGGTGGTCAATTGACAATAACTACAGAAGTTGAAAATTATCCGGGATTTTCAAAAGGAATCCTTGGTCCGGACTTGATGAAAGAATTTCGTCTTCAAGCCGAAAGGTTTGGGGCGGAATTTACCGATGTTTGGATTGATAAAGTCGACCTTCAGCGGAGACCTTTCACGCTGTATGCAAAATCAAGCCCTGTTGGTAAAGAAATAATTAGGCTTATCAAAGCTGATACCCTGATAATTTCCACAGGGGCATCAGCAAAATGGCTTGGGATTCCGGGCGAAGCCCCGATGCCCGAAGGATTCGGTGGTAACGGAGTTTCAGCCTGTGCGACTTGTGACGGATTTTTCTTTCGCGGAAAAGAGGTTGTGGTCGTCGGTGGCGGCGATACTGCAATGGAAGAAGCATTGTTTTTAACGCGCTTTGCAACGCGCGTTACTATAATCCATCGTCGTGATCAATTCAGGGCGTCGAAGATCATGCAATCTAGAGTTTTTGCAAATCCGAAAATAGGTGTTTTATGGAACACTGAAGTCAAAGAAATTTTAGGAGAGAAGGAAAAAGGTGTTACGGGAGTCAGAATTATCAACAATAAAACCGGTGAAAAAAGTATCTTCCCTTGTCAAGGTGTTTTCGTGGCTATCGGTCATAAACCTAACACCGATTTATTTAGAGGACTTTTAGAAATGGACGAACTAGGCTACATAAAGACTGAAGGTAAGACGATGAAAACAAATGTTCCTGGCGTTTTTGCCTGTGGAGATGTTCAAGATCCGCACTATCGCCAAGCTGTGACTGCTGCTGGAACCGGCTGCATGGCGGCAATGGATGCTGAAAAATTCTTGGCAGAACAAGGAGAAGAAACAGTCGTTTCCAGAGTTTCTGGAAGCAACGAAATAACATCGTGATTCAGAGCCAACAAGTAAAGTAAAACTGCTAATCACTTTATCCTTTTAGAAAAGGATTCCCAATGAATCTGGTAGGATGAAGCTGAAAGGTATGGCGGAAATAACGATACCGCTAGTACCTATCATCTCTTGATAATAGTCGCCCCCATAATGATTTGGTGATTTTCTATCTCACAAAAATGCTTTTTCTTGCATCCTCGATAGATAATGGCGGAATTGAAGAGTCTGGAACGTATCTGGCTTCTTCACCAATGGTAGAAAAAGAAGTCTTAACCTTCTCAAAAGAATAATTGCTTCAAACATACTCCAATTTCACCAGCAGACGAACCGATCGTATTTTTCTTTTGTTTTTAATTCCGTCTTATGGCAAGTGAATTATTTCTATTTCTCCGAACTATCTGGTGATGCCCAGAAGTCATCTCAGAATCTCAAAAAGAGGTTATCTGAGGTGTCTAAGTAAAATAATCAAGCATCCCAGATGAAGAGAACCGATATGGTTTTCTACAGAGCAATCAAACCGCACCCAAATAAGTCGATAGTTCTAGAACCAGGGAAAGAAGCACTCAATTTTTCAGCCTCTTCGATAAAGTTTCCGAGTTGTCCTGCCGAGACCTGCTACGGTGATCGCATTGTTTTGGATTCTGGAATGAAAGATTTGAGATCTTCTATTGTTCATCTGTAAGGTTCGTCGGCTCATTTTCATGTTGGGTTTGAACTATATTTTTAGTCTGTTAAGTTGAAGTGTTATTCTAGGGATTTTTCAGATGTTTTTGGTTTCTTGCTGACTGATTATTTTCTCTGATTCTCCACTTGTTTGTTGATTTGACTCTTCCTTGATCCCTTCCTTTTCTTTTTGGAGTGCCAGTAAAACCTTTTCCTCCCCCTGCTTTACCAACTTGTCCAACCAGCGTTCGGAGAGGCCAGTCAGCGTAGCCAGAGCCAGACGGTTATACATCCCGGCTTCTTGGTTCAACAAAAAGCTGCCAAATATCTCAGAGGATAGGATTTTTATCTCGATCAATAGATGAAGCAGCAGCACGCTAGCAATACCAGCCAAAGCTCCATAGATCGGTCCCAGAAAAAGCAAGATCCAATAGAAGCCGTATTCCGTTGGAAGTTGTGTTGCCTTCAGAAACCGAAGGCAACGGCTCAGCAAAGCTCCTAAAGCGCCAAAAAGCATCCAACTGGGAAGTTCCTGCATCCTGTTCTGCCCTAGTGCCAGAAAAATTCCAACTAACAACAACCCTACATATACAAGCCAGGAGATCTTAGCGTGCATTGCGGATAGTCTCGCAAAGTTGCTATCTTTTCTATCGTAATACTGGCGTAGTTCACAGTAGAGTTTTTTGCGAATGTCTTTATCTTCTTCGCTTTTGCTTTGTTTTGAACTCTTGTTCTTTGGAGCTTCCTCAGCTTGAATCTGAGCCAACTTCTCTCGGGCCAATTCCTTGTCCATTCCCAAGGCAATCAGCGATTCGGCATCATGAATGAGACGCCATGCTTTTAGTTCCGCACCTCGAGGCCAGAACAGTTTGTCATAGAAAGAGACATTCAGCGCCGCCTCTGCCTGGTTCAGTAACTCTTCGATTTGTTTATCCAAAGCCTGCTCCTTTGCATCTTGTAGGCTTGGCCAGGTCAATTCCTGCTTCCATCGCTCGCGAAGGCCTTTGATCTGTGCAAAAGCCAACCGACGAATGGGAACCGCGATAGCGTGCCAACGCACGATAACCATTAAGATAAAGTAGGCAACAGGTATAAGGACTGCAAATAGGAGGCATGAAACAAAGATATTCATAAAAATATCCTCAGGCAACAAAATATTCTTGTTTGCTCATGCTGTAGTGAAAAACAGACCGAAACATAAGAGCGCCGCACAGAGAAACCAGAGTAACACAGAGAGTTGGTTTTCTCCTTGTTTTTGTGCCTTTGCATGAAACTCATGGTCTCAATTGCATATTTATCTTCACTTGACCGTAGTTAATATCTGCAAAGACAAAGCTACCCTTATCTCCGTAGGAGCTTGTGGATTATAGATAATCACCACAAATAGAAGCAATGGTCGTTTTTCCTCTCGAAAGGTTTCATTGAGCTTAGCTCAAATTTATTTTATTGTAACTTTTGCTTTTTTCATCTTCTAATGTTAGTTTGGAGGAGGTACCAGGGGGCAAAGTACCAAATCAAAGAGAAAGGTTCCTTGGGTCTCGGGTCCTCATAGCAAATTGACCGAGAAGTTGATAAGGCTTTGGTAGTTTGCAGGACTTTGATCGTTTGGATATCCAATTTGCCAGATGTTTTTGAGTCGGCTAATGATGGTTTCGACGATGGGGCGTTCGCACGGCGAGATTTTGTCCATCCACGGCATGGGCACATTCTTCGTATTGAAACTGTTGTGGCAGATGTAGGTTGACTTCTTCAAAAGCATTTCTTGTCATTTCTGCAGGCAAATTCTTCATGTTAGAACAGATGTCGATCATCAGTTACATGCCGAAGGTGCGCAAGAGTTTGTACCACGGTGCTTCGGGAAAATAACCTTTTGTCGCCAAAGAACTTGTTAAAGAATTTGCGAACCAGTTTGAAAGTAGGTTTGCAGTTATCGACACCACAAAACAATTCGAGTGAACTATCCATGCGGTTCTTCGAAGTGTTTGTTTTTCGTAAGTCTAAGTTTATTCTGTTGAGCCTTTTATCCGGCGATTCACGTTAAGCTAATAGGGGTTTATTCTGAAGATTTACAAGATTTACCTAGATATTTTGGTAGGAACTTACGAAGCCTATGAAACTTGATTTAGGAGATAACAGAGAGTAAAATTCAACTCACTATGATTAAAGCGATTTTGATGGATTTTAACGGCGTAATCATTAACGATGAACCTTTGCAAATGAAGGCTTATGCCGAACTACTTGAAGAATATGGCATAGCGCTTAAGGAAGAAGATTATTATTCATGCACGGGGATGGACGACAGATCTTTCATAAAGGAGCAATTCAAGCGTGTTGGCAAATACGTTTCCGATGATGAGGTGGAACAAATCTTGAAGAGAAAAATCGAAAAATGGCATAGAATTCTTAATGACGGTGAGATTCCGCTGTTTCAAGGTGTTGAGAATTTCATCAAGAAATGCCGTCATCGTTTCTCAATGGGGCTTGTCAGCATGGCTAACCGTCAAGAAATAAACTATGTTCTTGAAAAAACAGGATTGGGAAGATATTTTGATGCGATCATTTCGGCCGAAGACGTTAAAACTCATAAGCCGAATCCAGAGTGTTTTTTGAAAGCTTTTCGTAAGATAGATGCGATTCGATCATCGGAAGGTCATTTGCCGTTGGAGCATCACGAATGCCTTGTCATAGAGGATGTTCCGCAAGGTATCCAAGCGGCAAAGTCTGTAGGCATGAAAACTCTAGCCGTGCTGAATACCTTTGATGAAGCGACAATGCGCGCTTCAGGAGCAGATGCAGTAACTAAAAATCTCGATGAGTGGTTTCCTGATTCTATAATCAGGGTTTTCCCGAGGTTCTGAAAAATCGTCCGAGAATCTAAAATTTTAGAAGATCTCTTAAAGGTTTTGAAACGGGTTTTTCCATGTATTTTTCATAAAACTTGCCTTCTCCATAGCGGTTAAGCTTTTACAATTTCAAGGTGGATGAATATAGCAAAATTCTTTTGGTTCTTCACCTTTGTTGAATTCTTTTGTTTCTTTGCTCGGACATTTCGGTGTAGCTTTTAGGCCACTTGACGGGCATACTGAAATCAAAATCTTGAAACTTATAGGTGTTTTGCCCGATGTTGGCTCTTTCTGCTCACTTTTGTTATCTTTTTCATCTACCCAAGGAGGCATAGAAGTTGAAGTCGGAGTAGGACTTGCTTCAGGTGTGTTCTGTATGTTTTCATAATTCTCGCTCTCAGGTGAAATCTCGTTTTCATTGTACTCTTCGACTTCTTTGTATTCTTCTGATTTGAAGGGAAGAGTCCCTCTAATAAAAAGCTCAATTCTTCTAAATTCGGGTGGAACTTCATCCAAAAGATTGCCCAAGTCTGCATTTTCTGACGTTTGGGACTCTAAGCCGTTTTGTTGGTTCAGGTTTTTTGGCTGGCTTGAACTGTTCTGCTGAGCTTCGTTTTCTGGCTTGCTTTTTGCTATTTCGTCAGGGTTGCTCAGCTCTCTCAAAACTTTGCCGTTGCGGATGTCAATTTCAGCTTTAACGATTGTATCAGGCATTTGCCAATCGCCGTTCCATTCGGGGTAAAGCTCCAAAGCCGATTTCATGAAATCAGCCCATATCGGGAGTGCCGAATCAGCACCTTTCATGTTTAGATCCGAGCCATCGTCGAAACCAACATAAACGACGCAAACCAAATTAGGTGTAAAACCGGCAAACCAACCGTCTCTGGAAGTTCCGGTTTTGCCTGCATATGCGCGTCCTGGTGCATTTCTGAAGCCCCAGGCTTGAGCAGATGCAGCGGTTCCACGATTGATTACATCTTTGAGCATGTCGTTAACTATGTAAATCACATCGGGACGCAAAATATTTCTTTTATCCGGAGTAGGTTTTGAAACGGTTTTGCCGTCTCCTGTCGTTATCATGCTCACAGGTTTTGGAGAAACTCTATCACCGAGATTAGCAAAAACGGTATAAGCGGTGGCAACTTGAAGTGGGGTTGCTTCGGCAGTCCCAAGTGCCATCGAAGGATATGCTTTCTCAACCTTTGGCAGACCGAATCTATGTGCAAGATTCATGACCTTGCCGATGTTTAGTTCCATTGCCAATTCGACCGTTATGACATTTTTAGATTTGACAAGAGCATCGCGCAGAGTCATTTCCTTGTTTGTAAAAACGTCACCAAAGTTACTTGGCGAGTAAGTTTCGCGTCCGTAGGTGAAAACTTTTCTCTCATCTTTGAAAACAGATGCAGCTGTAAATATGCGGGAAGTCGGATCATAAGCGGTGTTTATCGCTGCTGTATAAACTATCGGCTTAAACACGGAACCAGGTTGACGCATTGCACTGGTGGCACGATTAAATTGATTTTCGAGAAAATCTTTTCCGCCGACCATTGCAAGCACATCCCCTGTTTTGGGATCAAGGGCTATCAATGCTGCTTGCAACTGATCTTTCTTCTTCAGAAAATACTTTTGAAGTCTTTCAAGTCTCTTTGTGACGGCTTGATAAGCTGCTTTTTGAAGGTCAACGTCCAGAGTCGTGTAAATTCTCAAGTGTTGAACGGCTTCAGGATCGTTTACATATTTTGGTATTTCTTCGATAACATATTGCGTGAAATACGGTAGATCGCGTAGTTCAGGGCGATTTGGTGGTATTACGTTCAAAGGAGTCCGCTTGGCTAATTCAAATTCTTCTGGTGTTATTTCGCCTGCTTCAAGCATCGAGATTAAAACTTGATTTCTTCTCTCCGTGGCTTTTTCTGGATTCTTATAAGGATTGTAACGGTTAGGACTACGGATAAGTCCGGCTATAAAAGCCGATTCTGCTAAGTTCAGTTGAGATACATCTTTGCCAAAATAAACATTCGACGCTTCTCCGACGCCATAAATCGAAACACCAGCTTGCTGACCAAGATAAATTTGATTTACGTAGAGAGTAAATATCTCTTCTTTTGTCAGCCTTGTTTCCAGAATGACGGACATATAGGCTTCTTGTAGCTTTCTTTTGATGGTTCTTTCGGGTGTAAGGAAAAGATTTTTGACAAGTTGTTGGGTTATAGAAGAACCACCTTGATATGCGATGGGTGAATCTTCATCGCCTTCATATCGTCGCCATAAAGCACGCAGAATGCCACGGAAATTGATTCCACGATGTTCAAAAAATGCGCGATCTTCGGTAACTATTATTGCTTTAATCAAATGATTCGGCAGGTCATTAAAACTTACAACCTTTCTTCTGCCTTCGTTTTCACCTGCTAGAGAACTCAAAACCCGAGGTTCAAGTTTAGTGCGCTTAACTGTCTTTCCGAGATTCAAGTCTGTTATTGAATCAATTTTTTTACCGTCTTTGGTGAATTTGACCAGAAGTGGGGAGAAGATTTTTTTACCGTCAATTAAAGCCGTCTCGCCCGGCTCGATCAAAAGAGAATTTTCTTGAATCTGGTAACGACTTCTGGAAGGGTCAGTTTTATCGCTTTTTTGAATGTAACCTGCCGATTTTAGATAAGAAACCAGATCATCAAGGGAAATGTTTTCACCATCACGTAAAGTTTTAGGTGCAGCATAGATACCAGCATTGCGCGTAAAAATCTCACCACTTAAGAGCAAATCGATTTTTGCAGAGTATTCGAACCAAAAATAAGTTGCTATCAAAAACAAACTGACGAAAATAATACAGATGAAGCCGATTAGCCATGGATTCAATAGCAGATTCAATACTCGCTTTCCAAAGGTTGGTTTTGGCTTCCTGAAAAAATGAGCTTTCCTGAAATTTGGAGAACTGTTTTTGAGCTTTTGGTTTTTATAATTCGGCATTTTGTTTTAGCTTTGAATCCCTTATATGATGTTAAGAAACATTGGTATGCTTTGTAAAATGGCAAAATTTCTCAGTTTATTCCGTCTCGAACCTGTAAAGTTAGAATTGGTGTATTAAGGTTTATCAAAGATGATGACCCAAGACGAACGGCTGTTAAGTATTTTCATCCCTTCTTTGGGAAAGGATTTCTTACTTTTGCAAACATTGACGGTCAATGAAGGTATTTCAGAGCTTTTTCGTATAGAAGTTGAGCTTTTGCATGAAGAGAGTTCTCCAGGATATGAGGTTACAGAGGTTGATGCGGCATTCGTTTTAGGAATGCCTGCAACCATCACAATTGCACAAAAAGACGGTTTGAAACGTTATTTTAACGGTATTATTCAGAGTTTTTCTCAAGGTTATCGCGATACAAGATTTTCAAAATACCGTGCTACGATAGTTCCAGCCGTATGGGTTTTGACTCAAAACATTCAAAGCCGTATTTTCCAACAGCTTTCTGTTCCCGAAATCTTGAAACGGGTCTTTGAGGGATTTGAAGTTGTATTCAAGCTTCAGCGGAATTACCATCCTAGAAATTACTGCACTCAATATCGCGAATCCGATTTTAATTTTGCTTCACGTCTTATGGAAGAAGAGGGAATTTACTATTATTTTGAACATGAAAGCAACACTCACAAAATGGTAATTGCTGATACCCCACAGGCTCATCCTCCTTGTCCAGAGAAAAGCTCAATACCGTATTTTATAAATGTAGAAAGACAAGACGACTGGGTTAGTTCAATAACTTCATGGAAAACAGATTATAGGCTACAGACTAACAAGGTGACATTCTGGGATTTCCATTTCCAGCTTCCACATAAGAATTTAGAAGCGATGACAATAAGTAGGTTCAATCCTACTGGTTTAGTGAGTTTCGGCGATCTTGAAATTTATGACTTTCCTGGTGGTTATGCTCGAAAATACGATGGAATAGACAAAAGCGGTGGTGAAAATCACTCGGAGCTACAAAAGATTTTCGAGGATAACAAAAAAACTGCGCAGGACAGAATTGAGGAGATAGATGCACAGTATAAAACAATTCAAGGAACCTCTGACTGCGCTGCTATTTCGGCGGGATTTAAGTTTACCTTATTTAATCATCCAAACAAATCGGCAAACGGTGATTACATAATAACGAAAGCAGTTCATCATGCCGTTCAAGCGCCTGGATATGTAAGTAGTAGTGAAGATGTTGAAAATCCGTATATGGTAACTTTTGAGTGTATTCCTTATGGTTCTGGTCATCCACCTTTTAGACCACCAAGAAAGACCGCTAAGCCTGTGGTTTATGGAAGTCAAACAGCCTATGTTGTCGGACCGGCTGGAGAGGAAATTTTCACGGACAAATACGGGCGTGTCAAGGTTCAGTTTCACTGGGACAGGGAAGGCAAAGACAATGAAACAAGCTCCTGTTGGCTCAGAGTTGCACAAAGTTCGGCCGGAAATAAATGGGGCACGATGTTTATTCCGCGTGTTGGTATGGAGGTTATAGTCAGCTTTCTCGAAGGTGATCCTGATCAGCCAATTATCATAGGTTGTGTCTATAATCCGGTGGCGATGCCACCTTATCCTCTGCCTGATGAAAAAACGAAATCGACCATAAAATCTAACTCATCAAAAGGCGGAGGCGGATTTAATGAGATCAGATTTGAGGATAAAAAAGGTGAGGAACAAGTCTTCATACACGCCCAAAGAAGAATGGATGTTAGAGTCCGTGGCTCACTGTATGAGACCTGCGGAGGAAACAGACATGAGGTTATAGGTCTTAGGCAAAATGATCAGAATAGTGGGAATTTAATCATTACCGTCAGTGGAAACTACGATCTTCATGTTAAAGACTCTTTTTACATAGGTATTGATGGAGAGTTTCATGAATCGGTTAAAAGGGATGTAATAAAAGATTACCAAAGAAATTTTTCTACGATTGTCAAGAATAAGGTTCAGCTTAACGCTTTAGAGATAGCTATCGAAGCAAAGACAAAGATCAGCCTAAAGGTTGGTGGCAACTGCGTAATGATTGACTCAAGTGGCATAACAATAGCTGGAACTATGGTCAAAATAAATTCAGGTGGCTTTGCAAGTGGAGTAACGAATCCTACGATTGCTGATCCACTTGATGCAGAAATAGCAGATAATGGCGAACCCGGATCTTTGACTAGAAGAAGAGGGGCTTTGACTTCTGTGAGAAGACGGACAAGACAACTCAATGCCCAACATTACATTGCTCCACCGCGTCCAGGTGAAGATTCAAGAATTACAAGCATTAGAGATGTATTAGCTAATTCAGAGGCTGGCCGTCATGCACTGGAAGTTTATGATAGGTATAGTGTTAATCCAACTTTTGTCCCTGAGGTGGGGTCTTTCTTTAATGGAGGTAGTAACACTATGAATCTTGATCCGTCTGAAAACACAATGACATCGGCCTTAATATTTGTTCATGAAATGAACCATGCTGAAGCATATCATGAACGTAGAAGTGGCGATGTTACGAGTCAGACTAGACAAGATTATGTAAACACTATGCTTCAGGAAGAAGTGGACGGAACAGTTTCAAGTATAGAAGCTAAAAGAGAATTGCAAAATTCGGGAGTAGACGTTTCAAGTGCAAGCTTTCCTTTAGAGGATGAATACAACGAAGCTTACAATGCGGCGGTTAATGAAGCTATGAGAAGGAATCCGAATCTAAGCGGTGAGGAAGCTGATGCAATCGGTCGTGCAGCTGGGCGTCAGAGAGTTTTACAAGGTTTCCAAAACGGTGAGGTAGTTACTTCAACCTCAGGAGAGAATTATCCTGATTATTATGGGCGGCGGTGGGATACAGTTCATAAGAGACAGTAGTCTTAAATTAGGGTTAGATGGAAAGAAACAGGGTTAAGAACGAAAGAAGGAAGAGACTTGTAGCAGCAGTCATAAAGATAATTTTAGTTGTAGTAGCTACAGCAGCTATAACAGCGATAACGAAGGTCAGAACTATGGATGAAAAAAAGAAGTTGATAGAGAAACTGACGAAGGCTGGATTAGAAGACCTTGTATCAACTCTCAAAAGAGATGATACAGAACTCGAGGTTTTGGATACTCCTTTTTTGGGTGAAGGCAAAATCTATAAAATAACCGCATTTTCTCCAACTAAACCTATTGTCCTTTATGTCGGAATTGACAGGGAAGAGAATGCTTATCGTCTGAACGGAGATATAGATAAATTTCTGGGATTTGTTTCTAGAAGTAGCTTAAGGGTTGATACTAGGCATCTTAAAGTTGAGTATGCAAAGGTTTATCTGAGAGTAATTTATTCCCCAGCTAAAAGACTTGTTATTTTGGAGAAGGTCGAGGATTTGAAAGAACGCCCCTCTCTAAGTGAGGAAGGGAAAAGAAAATTCACCGAATTTCAACGGAAGTTCAGGGAGATTATCAGAGCACCTGAGTGCGTAGATAAGAAATGTTTGTTTTTTGTTGTGAGAGGACAAGACTTGTTGGAACTCGAACTTTTGATCCAGGAAGATGGAAAAATCCAGGTAGTAAGAGAAACTTTATTGGAAAAGAATTTACTCATACCATACGCTTTGTAATGCAACGTTGGCTCCTATCCGGTTAAGCGTTGCGATACAAAGAAAACCTACTTGAGGCACAGATGGTTTTGAAACAGGCAGGATATAAGAAGAGACTGCAAAGCTTTGTGGAACAAAGATGAGAATTTTGATCTCGAAATTTTTGTTCTATGTTTGTTTTATGCCGGATGTTTTCAAAAAAGTATCCATTTTTTAAAAGAGGAGAGAGTGGAAGAAAAACAGGAAACTGCCAGCTTAAAAAACGAAGATAAAAGGTAGATAAAAGATAGATGGAAGGCAGATAAAAGGTAAATAAAAAGTATTTTTCAATATGGTATCCAAAACTCACGGCATTGGTCAGGACATTAAAAATCCAACCAGTTTCTGTTTCCATTGAAGTGGTTTATCGTAAGAGCGAATTCCTCGAGAGGTTTTAGGTTCTTTGGATATTTGCTTAAATTGATCTGTTTAAGGAGGATTTATGCCACAAGGACCTGCTGCCAGAGCTTTGGTTGATACGGTTGCACATCCACTGCCGCCGAATTTATCGCCAGGACCTGGGAGTCCGAATGTTTTAATAGGGTTTGCTCCTGCGTGGCGTGGAATTCCTTTAGCTGCTGTAGCAGCACTTCAAGCAGCAAAAGCGGCAGCAGATGCTGCAATAAAAGCAGCGGAGGCTGCAACTGCCGCAGCAGCAGGAACTCCAGGTGCAGCATCAGCATATGCTGCCGAGCAGGCGACGAAATCAGCGGCTTTAGCTTCAATGTCGAATGTGATAAACAGTGCTGCTGCATCAGGAGCCGATATTCATCTTTGCAACACGCCAACACCTGTTCCGCCGCATGGACCTGGGGTTGTAATTAACGGCTCAGCAACTGTAATGATAAACTTTTTGCCTGCCGTACGGCAGGGAGATACGATTCTTGAAGCTATCGGTCCTGCAAACACCATAACAAAAGGTGAGCCAACTGTTGTAATCGGTGGATGAGTTAGGATAATTGAACTATTGTTCTGGTGTTTTCTAGCTTGGCTTGGGTAAATCGTTAAAGGTTTTGTGTTAACTTTTCTAGCATCCAGAAGTTGATTATCGGGACTTTGAAACCTAAGCCATATTTGCTTCTGGAAGGAAAAAGATGAAGAATCACAAATAAATTTTGGGCTTAATCATCTTTTGCTTTTGAGGTTAGCTATTTGTTGCTGTTACTTGTAAGCATCTTGATTACGCTATCGTTATATTTGAAAATCTTCCAAGAAAGTTTTCGTCATTATTGGCCACGTGAAAAGCGCAATAGCTTTTCTAATAAAGTTCAGCAATTCTCAAGAGCAATACTTTTTGGTTTTCTTCATTAATGAAAATCCTACCCGCAAAGTCTTAAGACTATAGGAAGTCTTAATCGAGGCTCAACTTGCCTGTTTTGCGTTCCGCTTCTTACAAGCGCAAAAAGTTAATTCAAATTTTTTACTTCCTTAATAGAGTTGTAACTGAAATAACTTAATCTTCAAAGTTAGATGAAAAAACTAGTGAAGTCAAAAACCTATCGAGCAACTTAGGTTTTTACAACCGCAACTTACGAAAACTGTTTGTCGAGTTAAAGAATTTTTCAACTTACTGGTGTTATTCCTTTTAGTATTTGATTTTGAAATTGTTGGAACAAACAGAGTTCAAAAACGAGATTGAATCTCATATTTTGCAGAACAGCGATGCAGGCAGAAATCATAGATTTTTTATCGTTCTTAGATTCAGGCTGCAAATGAGCACATTGTATATTACTTGGAGAGTCTCAGTGCCCTTTTTTGTCTTGTGGTAGTGAGTTTGGTCTTTTGCGATAAGCTGATCTTTTTTGGTGTTTTAGCAACTTGGAAACCTATTAAAACTGAAACACTTGGCGACAAAACCTAAACTCAACTAACTTTATCAAAATTGAAAAACCTGCTTAGAGTTACAAGCGACATTATTAAATTCTTTTAATAAGGAGAAAACGTATGAAGCCGATATTAACACGAGATAAAGTAATAGTATCACTATTTGTTTTGTTCTGTTTGATTTATTCGCCTTTTGTGAGAAGAATAAATGGGCAATTATTAGATAGATTTAATCTCGATGCCGATGATGCTATTTATGCGGTTGCGGTACAACCGGATAACAAAATTATAATTGGAGGAAGATTTACTCGAATCGGAGGTCAGAAGAGTAAATACATAGCACGTTTGAACGCTGATTCACTTGATACGAGTTTTGTTCCAGAAGCAAACAATTATGTTTATTCAATAGCACTACAGCCTGATGGAAAAGTTCTTGTTGGAGGTGGGTTTACCGAAATTAGTGGGCAGACACGCAATCGCATAGCTCGTTTGAATCCAGATGGTGTTGTTGATACAAGCTTCAATCCCGATGCTAATGACTGGGTTTATTCAATAGTATTGCAATCCAACGGTAAAATTCTCGTTGGTGGGGATTTTACTAGAGTCGGCGGGCAAAGGCGAAGCCATATTGTTCGTTTGAATGCGGATGGCACGGTTGATATGGATTTTAGTGCAAGTGTTAATTCTAGGGTTGTTTCGATTGTCATACAGCCAGACGGAAAAATTCTTATCGGCGGTAATTTCACTCAAGTTAACGGGCAGATTCGTAACCGCATTGTTCGTTTGAACGAAGATGGCACAATTGACACAACCTTTACCGATGCTAATGTCAATTCCAATGTTAATTCAATTGCATTACAGTCAGATGGCAAAATTCTCATCGGTGGAGATTTTACCAGGGTCGGTGGGAAAATGCGCAATCGTATTGCGCGGTTGAATCCGGATGGCACCCTTGATGAAAGTTTTAATCCGAACGCGAACATGGCTGTTTCGTCAATTGCAATACAATCAGATGGTAAAATTCTTGTTGGTGGGTATTTTACCCAAATTGATGGACGGGAACGAACCTACATTGCTCGTTTGAATGTTAGTGGTTCTCTCGATCCGAGTTTTAAAATCAGTCTCAATGGTGAAGTTAATTCAATCGCTATACAGGATGGCAAAATTATCATCAGTGGATTCTTTACCCAGGTAAGCGGGCAAAAACGCAGTTATATGGTTCGTTTGAATGCTGGTGAAAGGAATAGGAATTTTTCAGGATAACAATTTTCCTTTTTGGCAATTACTCAACTTATTCCACCTACGCTAAAAAAGTAAAACATAAAAACATAAACTTAGTAGAGCTACTAGGAATAGCATCTTACACAAGAAAAGGTCTGTAAGTCTTTGAAAGCTAGAGTTATTTTTAAGAAGGATGATCAATTTTAGATGAAGAGATAGAGATCGTCGAAAGCTACTTTGGAGAAAATAAAAGAGCAAAGAATAAAGTCTTTCGGTTTGGTATTTCTTGAAAGAAAAAGTAAAGTTAGACTCCAAAGGTAATGTGCCCGCCAAAACCTAAACAAACAGAAGTAAAGAAAGATAAATTCAAAAGCTATGATAATCCTTTTTATGTATAGTAAAATAAGGGTATGTTAGAAGCACAAAGTTTGCCTAAATAATTCAATAGCTTCTGAGACTGCTCGATAAAATTAAGTTCTACAGATTGAAATCGAGGTTTTTCTTCTGAGGATTATGAAATTTTTAACTTTTGCCAGATATGCTTGGTTAGTTCTTGCGTATAACATTGTTGTTATACTTTGGGGAGTGTTCTTGCGTGCGTCGAGGTCTGGTGACGGGTGTGGTCAGCATTGGTTAACTTGTCATGGCGAAATAATTCCATCGGCTCCACAGTTGGAAACTGCAATCGAATTCTCGCACAGAATAACAAGTGCTTTAGCATTTTTAGCTGTGCTAGGTTTACTGGTATGGGCTTTTCGCAAATTTGAAAAAGGGAACATAATTCGCAAAACATCACTCGGCGCTTTTGTGTTTATAGTTACAGAAGCCTTAATCGGCGCTGGATTAGTTTTAACCGGAAATACAGCGGAAAACTTAACGCCAACCAGACCATTTTGGATGGCTGGACACTTGATAAATACTTTTATCTTGCTCGCTTTTTTGAGCCTGACAGCATGGTTTGCCTCGGGCGGTAAAGAATTCCATTTGAATTCCTCTCCAAAAGCTCTTTTTTTGATTGCTCTAGCATTGCTGGGAATTCTCTTTGTGAGCTTAACGGGCTCAATCGCTGCTTTGAGTAATCTTCTTTTCCCATCCGAATCATTGGTAGAAGGGCTGTCAAAAGATTTTTCGCCAACATCTCATTTTCTAGTTCGTCTGAGAATTAGCCACCCGATAGCTTCTATCTTCATCAGTGTTTATCTGATTTTCTTTGCTGATTGGTTAAAAAAACAATCTGAAAATGCAGAAAAAGTAGCCTATTGGGCGAAAATGCTTTCAATTCTTATAATCGTTCAACTTTTTTTAGGTGCTATCACTCTTTTGTCGCTTTCTCCGATAATAATGCAGGTGACACACCTTCTTTTCGCCGATCTAATCTGGATTTCATTCATCTTACTCACGGCGAGTTTTCTAGCTGAAAAAAGGATTGCTTAGAGCGATTTTGGATTTAATTTCCAGTTTATGGTTTTTTCCGAAGTGAAAAGCTCTCTATCTTCAATAGTTTCTGCAAGGGAAAAGAATTGGTTTTTCTAAATCATTTGCCTGATTGTTTTGAGAGAAAAGATATTGTTATTTTGCGCTTTTCCAAGAGTCAGATTTTCTTAAATAAAATGGGACGACTGGGGCTGGATTCAAGTTCGAATGCCGTTATTTGCAAGTTCAAAAGATATTCACCGTCTTCGATCTCATTGCCGATGTATGCAAGCTCTGTAATTGTATTATGAATCTGTGTTTTTGAAGATATTTCAAAGCTTCCCGGCTCAACGTTCCAAAAAATCCTATGATTTAGTAGTTTTCCTTCATCCCTCATCCTGTCAATTGAAGGCAGATCCACAACCAAATGATTAAAACCTTGCTGACGGATGTAGTGAACCGCTTCGAGCGAGAAAAATGGCGGAGTTTCCTCAAGATAAATTCTTGATTGTTTGCTCAAATCATTTGGCATCGTGCGAACTATCAGAGTTTTCGATAGTGAGTTTGACTGGTAAGTAGTCTTCTTGTTTTTTTCTTCTGGCGAAATTCGCTTCAGCGCGTCTTCTATGCATTTTTTGGTGATCAGAAGATCTTCTTTATCAAGCACCGGGTAAGTTTCGTCCGTTTCACTTGCCTTTTCAGGGAAAACAGAGATCAGCAGTGCCCGCATGAATACATCTTTTAGGCACATAGCAAGTGGAATTCTTTCATGCGTGATATGACCAACGCACTCTGTATGAGTACCATTACAGTGTGGAATTAACTTAACTTGACTGAAATTACAACTTCCGCCTTCTCGTGTATCTCCTATGAGTTTTCCTATTTGAACCGGCAAAGCGGATGCTTTTTCGACCCCGTAGAAATTTGGTTGAGGACCTTCAAATCGAAGTGGTATTGCCAGACTTATAGGATTCAAAAGATCAAAGCTTGCCAAATATGACGCCAGATTACTTCGTTCTGATAGTTTTAAAACTTTATCCTGCATTAAATTCAATTCTACCGCTTATAAAAAATGCTTTTCTTCAAATCAAGCTTTAATGACTATCGTGAATTTTCAATACTATCGTGTGCTTGTTCTTCAGAGCCGAACTTGCCAAATTCTCTAAGTCTAGCATTCATGTAATCAAACATTAGCCTGGTTTTAGGATGGGTCAAAATCCAATTGCGTAAAACTTCCTGCGTCGGATTTTTCGGCAAAGGAATTATTTCGTTTGCAGATGTTTCTCTTGAGATGTCTTTAAGATCGGTTTTCTTTTCAATTTGCGCGATAGTTTTCGGATCGGTTCTGATGTTGTCTGAAGCCACAGGATTTTCAATTTTGTATTCTCCGTTGTGATAAAAGGCAATTTCTCTAGCTTTACGAAATAAAGACCTAATAGCTTTTCCTTTTATTACTGAAGACGTTTTTTCTGAAGAGTGTTTTGATACTGAAGAAAGTCCTAAAATTGACGATTCTAAGACCTCAATAAATTTTTCTTCAAACTCATCGTCGATTAGCTTCCATTTTACATGTTCTAGCTCTTCTGCCGATAACCGAGTTTCCAAAGAGCTAACAAAAGGCTTTCTACTTTTGTCTGTTTTGAAATTTTCATTTTCTTGCTTTTCTGTAGGTTTTACGGGTTTGGGAGAACTAGCGGAAAAAGCATTTATGCCGGTTTCGCTTGTTAAGGTGCTAAAACTTTTTGAAGAAGGTTTTGAAACTGTTTGACTATCTACTTGTTTAAGCTCGAATTTACCTGCTTCTGAAAAAGAGCGGTTTTCTAAGTTGATTTCTTGGTATTTGTAGGAGCCTGATTCAAAAGTTTTTTTTTCTTGTGACTTCTTTTTTTCGAGAGTTTTGGAACTGTCTAACATTTTGCTTTCACTGTCAATTTCGGTTTGACTATCGGTGATTTTGGGAATTTCTGATGATGAAGTTTTTTCCTGTAGCTGCGAGACTTTTTCGTGTTCGGAAAGTAGCTGAATTTTTTCCGGTCTCAGTTCGTTTTCAATTTGTGCAATTCTTTCTAGTATTTGCTCAACAGGTGCTAGACGTTTCATTTCGGCCAAACGAATCAAGCCTATTTCTAGGTAATAACGCGGCTCTTTGACTTGTCTCAAAGTAACATTAAGCTTCGCCAATTGATTGAAAATTCTTATTAAATCTGATTCTGTGAATTTTGAGCTGAGAGTTTTTAACTCTTGAATTGAAAACGGCAAGCCTTCGAGTAACCTGTCGGCTCCTTGAAGGCGAACTACAAGGAGTGAGCGAATAAAATACATCAATTCGTTTGAAAAAGCATTCAAACTGTATCCCTTTTGGCAAAGCTCGGCGACTATTTCAAACAATTTAAGTGTTTGACAAGAAGCAATTGCTTCGACGGTCAATTTTAACAATTCAGAGTCTATTCTCCCTAAAACTATTTGAACATCTTCTAAGCTAATTGGTTTGGGAGTAAAAGCTTTCTTTCTTAATTTTTCAGAAGGCTTGGAGTCTGATTGGTCGAAACTTTTAGCGCTAAGATTTACGACTTGATCAAATGCACTCAGAGAATCTCTAATCGAGCCCTCACCTGCACGCACTATCTCCCACAGTGCTTCATCTGTTATCTGGATCCGTTCTGCATGGGCTATTTGTTTTAATCTTTGAAAAATTTTTTGCGGTTCTACTAACCGAAAATAGAATTTCTGGCATCTGGAAAGAATAGTTGCAGGTAAGCGATGAATTTCGGTGGTAGCCATTATAAAAACAACTCTGTCAGGTGGCTCCTCAAGGGTTTTCAAAAGGGCGTTGAAAGAGGATGTTGAGAGCATGTGAACCTCATCAATAATAAAAACACGAAACCGATCACGAGCTGGTCTGATGTCTATTTTTTCGATTATACGCTCACGGATCCGTTCGACTTGAGTATTCGAAGCAGCGTCGAATTCCATTACGTCTATTGATCTGCTTTCTGCTATTTCAATGCAAGAATCACAATTAAGCCCGCAAGGTTTGGGTGTGGGAATGTTAAACTTGCGGCAATTCAAACCTTTTGAGAAAATCCTGGCAAGTGTTGTTTTTCCTACACCACGAGGACCGGCAAAAAGATAAGCCGGATGAATTCTCTGCAAGAGTAAGGCATTTTGCAAGGTTTGAACTATGACCTCCTGACCAACTACATCTTCAAAAGTTTGAGGACGCCACCGTCTGGCTAAACTGCTGTAGGACATCGAAAGCTTCTTATCCTTACTTGTGACAAAAACCTTTTATGCTTAAAGTTTCTGTCTTGCTCACAACAAGAGTTACAAACCAAAAGCTTTTTTATTCGAAAATCAAACGGGAAACTTCAACAAAGTTAGACTAACTCTAGAAATTTGTCTCAAGCAAACTTACTTCCCGATGGCTTTTCTAATAACTTTCGGCAGATTTTCAGCAAGCTTGTTTCGGCGTAAATCCTAGGTTCTACTAAAATTCCAAAGCGAATTTAAATTTCGTCGAGAAAGTTCATGTTTCAAAAGCTTGCATTCTGCCAAAAGAGCAGAATTTCAAAAATTCAAGTTTTAGAAATCCTGATTTTCAAGGAAGACTGGTTTTCAACGGCGGCTTCAGACTTGACCGCAACACAGGTGGAACTGCTACCGTTGCTCGATTCCTCGCCTAGCGGGGTTCACAATTCCGTACCTTGTGCGGGGTCTGAAGCCATAAACTAAATCAGCCTTAACTTTCAAAATCTCAATTCTGTTTGAGAGAAAATCCACATTCCTGATAGCGGAATCGAAACTTTGTTATACCATAATAAGAACTTTTGTTCAACAATGAATGGAGATTTTATTTTATTCGGCAAAATTAATAATCGGTCCTAGTTTCAGAAAGCGATCGGGATATGTCTGAAAAACCTGATTGTTTTCAATTTGTGAAACTGAATTCTAAAAGGTTATAATTGACCTTTCCGAGTATCAAAAAATCCTTGAATATAAGGGCTTACCAAGATGGCAACAGCAGCTAGAAAACTGAAAACGGGCAATAGTAAGACAAGCAATAGCAAAAATAACAAAAAAAGTGCGGTAGCAGCAAAAGACTATTACGGACTCGACAAAAAGACGCTTATTGGAATTTATCGAACGATGTATCTATCGCGTCGGATTGACGACAAAGAAATTCAGTTGAAAAGCCAAAATCGTGTCTTTTTTCAAATTTCAGGAGCCGGACATGAAGCAGTTACGGTGGCGGCAGGCTTGGCTTTGAAACCTGGATATGACTGGTTTTATCCTTACTACCGCGATCGTGCTTTAATGCTTCAGCTCGGTATGACTCCACTTGAAATGTTTTACTCCTCTGTCGGGGCCGAAAAGGACCCGAATTCGCATGGAAGGCAGATGCCATCTCATTGGGGATGTGTAAGATTGAACGTACCTTCACAGTCTTCTCCGACTGGCACCCAGGCCTTGCAAGCAGTTGGTGCAGCCGAAGCAAGCTATAGGGCTTCTTTGGTCAAAGAGCTACAAGACAAGGTTAAAGGTTTCAAGGGTGATGAAGTCGTATATGTTTCTTTAGGAGATGGAACAACTTCGGAAGGTGAATTTTGGGAAGCGCTTAACACGGCTTGCAATTTGAAGTTACCCGTGATTTTTCTGGTCGAAGATAACGGGTACGCAATCAGTGTTCCTATTGAGGTTCAAACTGCTGGTGGAGATATTTCAAAGTTGGTACAGGGATTTCCCAATCTTCTCATACAAAAATGCGATGGCACGAAGCCGCTAGAAAGTTATGCTGCTTTCAAAAAAGCTGTTGAATTCACACGCGCCCGCAAGGGAGCTGCTTTGATACATGCTAAAGTTATTCGTCCTTACTCGCATTCGCTTTCGGATGATGAAAGGCTTTATCGTCCTGAAGAAGAAAGACAGCAAGAAGCGGCTACTGATCCGCTGAAGACTTATGCCGAATTCTTAATAAATGAAGGTTTGGCGACTGCTGAAGATTTAGAGCGAATTCGCCAGGAAGTTGATGCCGAAGTGAATGAAGCGGCAGAAATAGCCTTAAACACTCCACAACCGCCACCGGAAAGCGCCTTGAGAAATGTTTTTTCGCCCGATGTTGATCCAACCTCAAAAGAATTCGACACCGAAGAAGGAGCGGAGCTTTCCGGTTCGCTTGGAACTATGGTTGACTTGATTAACCGGTGCCTTCACGAGGAGATGGAGCGCGATGTAAGAATTATAGTCTTTGGTGAAGACGTTGCCGATTGCTCAAGAGAACAATATTTGGACAGAGTTAAAGGAAAAGGTGGAGTTTTTAAGGTTACTGCAAATTTACAAAGAAGGTTTGGTTCGGCCAGAGTTTTTAACACACCTCTTGCTGAAGCAAATATAGTTGGAAGGGCAATAGGAATGGCAACCAGAGGCTTAAAGCCTGTGGTTGAAATTCAATTTTTTGATTACATCTTTCCGGCATTCCACCAAATTCGCAACGAACTTGCATTGATGAGATGGCGTAGCGACGGTGAATGGAAATGTCCTGTGGTCATAAGAGTTCCTGTTGGCGGATATTTGAAAGGCGGGGCCGTTTATCATTCGCAATCAGGAACAACGCTTTTTGCTCACACACCTGGACTTTTGATTGCATATCCGTCAAACGCACTCGATGCAAATGGTTTATTGCGAACAGCTATCAGATGTGATGATCCCGTCCTTTTCCTTGAACATAAACATTTATATCGTCAAGTCTATAACAAATCTCAATACCCGGGTCGAGATTTTATGATTCCATTTGGGAAAGCAAAAATCGTCCGTGAAGGAACGGATGTTACGATTGTAACCTTCGGGGCTTTAGTCCAAAAAAGTTTAGAAGCGGCTAAGAGACTTGAGAAGGAAGACATTTCGGTTGAAATAATAGATCTGCGTTCGCTTGTTCCTTACGATTGGGAACGAATTGCTGAATCTGTCAAAAAGACTTCGCGTGTGATCGTTGTTCATGAAGACCCACTTTCGTTCGGATACGGAGCTGAAATTGCAGCCAGAATCGCAGATGAACTTTTCGAATGGCTCGATGCACCGGTCAAACGAGTAGCGGCAACAGATACTTTCGTAGCATACGCTCCTCAAGTCGAAGATTTCATCTTGCCACAGATTGAAGATATAGAAAAAGCAGTTCTGGAAATAGTGAAATACTAAGATCAGAAAAGACAAAGGTTAGGTTCATAAGTTAAAGACAATCGGGAGCATACTACGAGGGAATTGAAATTTCTGATACCAGAAAGATGCTTTTTCTTGCTGAATTTGGGCGTCCAAGTTAGATTCAATCGGTTTTGAAACTGGTATTGACGGAAGCAGATTGAAAAAAAATTTTGCAATTTGTTCGAGGGCATATCACTTCGATTGTCTTTTGTTCGTTGTTGTGGTGATTTAATTTCCGAAGGGGCGTGAGTTAATTTTTAGGCTTTTTATCGAAAACTGACATTCCTTAAAGCTTTCCGGTAACGTAACTTGAGCTTGGATTTAGCAGAGTCAAGTGAATTGATGATATAATCAAAACCTTAATCCTTCTTGCTTTACTCAGCGCAAAATGGATTTTCGTACTTTCATAGCTTTTTTGCTGTTTATCTATTTTTGCTTTACGCTTTCTTGCTGGAGACATCAGGAGTCTGCGCCGCTAGGGAAAGAGTCATTACAGAAGTCACCAGAAGTTTTTGCTCCGACAAAAGCCAGCACACCGAATGTTTCTCGAACTCCGAATCTCCAAGCAGAATTGCTAAGTAGTGATGAACGTGTTAGCAACTCTTCAATAGCAACTTTTGATTTCAAAAATTTCAAATATCCATTGCCGCACGGCTGGCAAGATGTAGATTCAAAAGAAGTCGAGCTTGTTGATGGAAAACGTCCTATTTTCATGGAAAGCGATAATAAAAGAGAAAAAAAAGTCGGGCTGTCTTATTTGACAACAAAATTTTTCGATATTACCGGAGACGGGCAAGATGAAGCGATTGTCATTTTGCAAGTAAGAACTGGTGGGGCTTCAATTCCGCATTTGGTTTATATTTTCACATGGGAAAAAGATTCGCCGAAGCTAATTTGGTATTTCAGAACGGGTGATAGAGCTGATGGAGGTTTGAAAAACATTTACGCTGATGACGGAAAACTCGTAATCGAACTTTACGGGCAAGATCGCTATGTTGTAGGCGAAGTAGAAACTGCAAAAATAACAGGTGACGAAGAGCAATTGTGCTGTCCAACACATTTCACAAGGTCATATTACAAGTGGAACGGTAAGCACTTCGTTTTGCAAGGTAAGAGATTAACATTTTCCGTAACAGACAAAAATGCTAGACCGATTGAAAACATGATAGAACTAGTAGAAAAACAAAACCGTGCAGGAAAATAAAGGCTTGTGGCTTATCACAATTTACCTGATTGTTTCAATCTACTTGTTGCCATTTCCCTCATCACCGAAAGAAATGACAACATGGGCAACCAGTGTTTCATTGTCGGAGCAGTTTTCATTCGACATTGCATGGGCTAGAAATCTCATCGGTCAAAACCATGAAACAATTGAGCAAGGAGAAAATTTATACGCAACAACTGCACCGGGACTGGCAATTTTGGGTTTGCCTATTCATTCGATTACAAAAATTTTCATAGGAGAAATCATTCCTAATCCCAATAAATCCAATGTTTTTTTAAGCTGGTTCATTCTACGTTTTTTTCTTTCGACTTTGCCACTGATTATTTTGGCTTTGTGGCTCTATTCACACGATGTTGACGAAATTTCACTGGCTACTCTGCTTTTTGCAAGCCCATTGTTCATCTATTCGCTTTTGTTGAGTGCTTATTTGCTCACGGGTATTTTGGTTTATTTTTCTTTTCGTTTGCTTTACGATCCACAAAGAATTTTCTTGAGAAATTGTTTTTTAGCAGGGTTGCTTTCAGGGCTAGCTTCATTGTGTGATTTTTCCGCCCTAATCTGCCTTATCATCATGGCAATTAGCCTACCGATCGTTGAAAAACAAGAAAGACTTTTGAGTTCGATTTTGTTCTTAATCGGTGCTTCTCCTTGTATTGTTTTTCTTGTTGTTTATAACTATCTGCTTTTCGGATCGTTTCTCGGTGCTTTTAGATTCGATGAGATTTTATTACAGCAAAATTCATCTTTAGTTGCCTACAATCTATATCTTTTTTTGATTTCGCCGACTTTTGGGCTTTTCTTCTATGCTCCGATTTTTCTCCTGTCAGTTGTGCTGTTTTTTACTTCACATGAACGAAAAACCGTTCGCCACAAAATGAAACTAATTTTAACGCTTATTTCAATGGTCTGTTTTGCCGTTTTCATGAAAAGTGAAAAAAACTTCGCTGCCGAGAAATTTGCAATTCTGTTGCCTTTGTTTATGGATTCTTTTTTCGATGGCGAACTATATGATTTTTCCAATATCTGGTTAGGCTTGCTTTTTCTCATTTCATTTGTTTTTTGCACAATTCCAGCGATGACTTTTCCGTTGGTGACGGTAGAATTCAAATATCCCCACAACACTTTCTGGCTCAAACTCTTGATCGAAGAAAGGTTTCTTTCCCCTACTTCGTTAAGATTTTTCGGTATCGAAAATAATTTCTGGCTTGTGCTTCCGACATTAATTTTGCTGGGCTTGGTTTTTCACGTAGTATGGCGATATGCTCGAAGACCAAAGCGCTTTTTATTGGGGGCTTTCATTGGATTTTCCTTGGCTTGTGTTTATCTAGGATTGCCGAGTTTAGACAGACCTGAACTTAAATCGAAAAGAGAAATATTTAAAGCTTTGCAACAGTAGAAACTTGAGTGCTAAACTGGGCTAAATCAGCAAAATACTTATTTCTGTTTTGATAACTGCCATCTTCAATAGTTTCAAGATATTCAGCATTCGTTAAGAAGGAGTTGTGAATTGAGAAACTGCATGAAAAAACTTTATCATGATGTCCGAGTTCATTATCAAAAAGAAACTTTCGCTTGCAAAACCGAAGTGTTGGGAAACCTGATAGACTCAGGTTGCAATTGCTTGAATTTCAAAGCCATTATGGTGCTATCTAAGCCTTTTGAAACTTGGATTAAGGAAGAGTAAGTATGAGAAACTACGGAAAATCTGTGTTTGGTTTGGATGCTAATATTGTAGCAATGTTGTGTTATCTTTTGAGTTTGATTTGTGCGTTGGGATTAGTGTTGAGTATAATCACCGTAGTTCTGGAAAAGAGCAATAAGCTTGCGCGTTTTCATGCTTGGCAGTCCATACTCCTTTCGATTATTATCCTTCTGCTATCCGTTGCCTATTCATCTATCGGTTTTTTAGCAGTGCTAGGGGATGGCAAAGAAAGCACCTCGTTGAGTTTACTAATTGGCTTTGTTTTTTGGCTTATTTCTCTTGGTATTTCGCTTACAATTTTCGTTTTTATGATTATCGCAGCGATAAAAGCCTACAACGGCGAAATCTACAAAATTCCTTTAGTCGGTGAATATGCCGATAGGTTTTCTTCGTAGTTAGAGAAACGAACTCTAACAATACACTTTCGAGAATCTCAAGGTAGCTTGCCGAGAAATGGGCTTCTATTGAAAACTTGGAAAGCGGTTTTTTGACAGAAACTTTATTTTGATTTGGTAACTTGCGTTTGTTACAGAGTTTCAAAACTGTTGCTACAGAGTTTTAAAACTGTTCGGTGACAAGCTCATGCAGTTTTGAAAGTTTCCCTTTTATATTTTGCTTAGTCTATACTTGACTTATGGTTGCAAGGCTCATAGTAGTTTTGCTGATTTTTTTAAGTCTGGAAATCGGTGTGATTTTGATTCTGTTTCCCTGGATAAATATCGGAGTTTTAGCAGATTGGGGCGATAATTATCTTCTAGCTTTGGTTTGCGAAAAAATGGATACACCTTCTTTGCGAAGTTTTATTGATTCAGGCTGGGTGCGTGGAGCGGTCACGGGTTTGGGAATTTTAAATGTTTTGCTTGCTTTCTGGGAAATGTTTCACTTTCAAGAAAGCGTCGAGATGCTCGAAGGAAAAAATAAGAACAAAAAATAAAAGCAAAAAAGCAACTAAGATAAGGTGAGACATTTGAAGTTAAGACCCCCTCTAGTTTATCTAATAACAGAGGGCAAACTCACGGCTGAAAACTTCGACAAAGAATCGAAAAGAGTTCTGGAAACAATAGAAGAGGCCGTATCATTCGGAATTCCGCTGATACAAATTCGAGAGAAAAAATTACCCGCAAGACTGGTTTTTCAGCTTACAAAAGAGGCTGTTAGGATAGCTGAAAGAAAATTTCCCGACTCAAACACGAAAATACTGGTCAATGAAAGGGCTGATATTGCCTATGTAGCAAAGGCTCATGGTGTCCATTTGCCTGAATGTTCGATTCCCGCTGAAGTTATAAGAAAGGTTTTTCCGAAGGACTTTATCATTGGTGTTTCCTGTCATGATATTCAGGCTTGTTTGGATTCGGTCAGTTCAGGTGTTGATTTTGTGACTTTCAGCCCTATATTTTCGACGCCGAACAAGGGACAGCCTAAAGGACTTCAGGCATTGAAAGAAGTTTGTGAAAAACTAAAGCCTTTCCCTGTGATAGCTTTAGGCGGTATAAACGAGGAAAACTACAAAGAGGTTTTGAAAATAGCAAGTGGCTTTGCTGCTATCAGGTTTTTCAGTGACAGAAGCAATTTGAAAAAGCTTTCGGAGATTCTTGCCTAAAAAATAGATTCCCACCAGATGGAAATTCTTGGGCTAAAAAACATTTGTATTAGCTGGTAAACAAAAAGCAGGCTTTTTGGGCCTGCTTTTTGTCTGAAGAAGGTCGAAATTTTTCAGATCAATTCAAGCTGTATTTTGACTCGGGTTTAACGACGACTTCGCCGTTTTCCACATCAACCTTAAAGTGAGTTGCTAACTTCCAATTGTTTGTTATTGGGAGTTTGACTTTTTCGTCAATATGGCGCTTCAAAAAGCGCGCGCCGTAGGTCACGCTGAAGCCTTTTTCGGTAAGTAAATTCAAAGCTTCTTCCGTAACTTCTATGTATTTGCCTTGTTTTTCCATTTGCTGGCGGATTTTATCCAGATATAGCTTCGATATTTCTTTGACTTCATCCATTGTAAGTGGTGAAAAGACAACTATTTCGTCTATACGGTTTAGAAATTCTGGAGAAAACCGCTGTTCAGCGGCTTTTAAGACTTCATTTTTAATTGCTTTGAAGTCACCGAGTGATTTCTTGCCGAAGCCGAGCGGTTTTTCAAATTTTCGGAAGTTTTCCGAGCCAAGATTTGAGGTCATTATCACGATGGAATCTGAAAGATAAACTTTTTTGCCGCGTCCATCAGTTATCCAACCTTCGTCGAAAGCTTGCAGAAACAGATTCATCAGATAAGGTGATGCTTTTTCGATTTCGTCAAGCAGTAAAACGGTGTATGGATTTTCTCGGAGCTGTTCGGTCAAGATTCCACCACGCTCAGAACCGACTATACCGCGTGGCATTCCGATTAGTTTTTCGATTCCGACGGTGCCATCGGCATATTCGGACATATCAATCCGTACCATTTTTCTTTCATCTCCGAACATAAATTCCGCAAGTGCTTTAGCTAGCTCGGTCTTGCCAACACCTGTAGGACCTAAGAAGAGCAAGACTCCATCGGGCTTGTAAAAATTTTCTTTCAAAGGACCTTTGTTGAGTCTGAGTCTCTGCGCTACTGCTCTTATGGCTTCTTGTTGTCCGATGACACGTTTACTGAGAGCTTCTTCCATGTGTGCAAAACGATCGGAAGTATCACGGTAGACCATATCTTTCGGAATCCGCGATTCTTGTGAGATTACCTCGATTATGTGCTCAGATCTAACAATCATCGAATCGGGTTCGTTGATTCTGACTTTCACAGATGCAGTGTCAAGCCAGCCGATTGCCTTGTCCGGTAGATGCAAGTTCCTTAAATAGCGTGGAGCCATTTCCAATGCCGTGTTTATGGCTTCATCCGAAATCGTTACCGAATAGTTTTTCTCAAGACGTGGTCGAAGCCCAAGAAGAATCTCTCTGGTTTCGCTGATGCTCGGTTCTTCGACTTTCACCAAACGGAATCGCCTCGCCAACGCTTCGTCTTCAGCTATGTATTCCTTGTATTCCGTTAAAGTTGTTGCACCAATTATTCTGAGTTCGCCTCTGGCCAGGGCTGATTTGAACATATTTGCAGCATCCGATGAAACACCGATTGCAGCTCCAGCACCGATGATTGTATGAGCTTCGTCAATAAATAATATGATTTCAGGTCTTTCCTTTACTTCGTCAATGATTCCCTTGATTCTTTCCTCAAACATTCCACGGAGCATCGTTCCGGCAACGATGCCTCCCATTTGAAGTTGAACGATATGAGCATTTCTAAGCCAGACTGGAACTTTTTCCGGTTCAAGCTCAATCAACCTTGCCAAACCTTCAACAACCGCTGTTTTTCCTACACCCGGTTCTCCGACAAGCATCGGGGAATTGCTGCGTTCACGATGAGATAAGATCTCTATTATCTGTCTGATTTCTTTTTCTCTTCCGATTGTCGGCGGAATTTTATCTTGGCGCGCAAGTTTATTCAAACTTACTCCAAAATGTTTCAAATAGGAAGGAAGTTCATATTTTCTCTTTGCACGCTCCGCTTCTTGCTCACGCTTTTTCAGTCTTGTTCTGGCTACTTGTGCAACTTCATGAGGCGGAATCCCTAGATTTGAAAGTATATCGTTCAGGACGCTGTTCTCATCGTTTGTTACGACATAGAACAGATCGGTGGAATCTATAACGCGTCGTCCTTGCGAACGTGCTCGTTCCATCGAGCGTTTGAAAAGCTCGGTTGTTTCGGGCGCAATTCTGAATCCTCTGCCTGTATGAGAACGCGAGTGTTCAAGGCGTTTCTCCAGCTGAAGTTTAACAGTTCGCGGATCAATGGAAAGATCGCGCATTGTTTCGTTGAAAAGCTCTGGCTCTTCGAGTGTCAGAGCGTGCAGGATGTGCTCTACGGAAATGTAATTCTGGTCACGCCGACGAGATTCGTTCATCGCCGTTTCCAGAATTCTCTTTCCACTATCGCTGAATTTGTCTTTGTAGGATTCTAAATCTGACATCATAGTTTTTTCCGCTCCCAAAGCCTTTGATGCTTTTCAAAGAACTTCCTATTGCCATTTTATCATCTACAGACTCACAATAAAACATTTAAGTCTTCAGATTTTAAATTTTTACATCTTCGCATTTTGCGTTTGAGTTTGCTACATTTGAAAGTTATGATTTTGCTTGATGAGAAAGATTCTGCTGATTTTTTTGTTGATTTTAATTGGCTGTTCAAGAGAAAAAGTAGAAAATATGAGTGAAGGTTTTGAAGATAGTCATCAGGAAAAAAGTAAAGCCAATGCATTCTTAGCGTCGCTAGAAAATAATTTTTTAAAAAGAAATGTCAACGTTGATGCTTTTTGTGATCGAAGCGATGAGGTTGAGTTGAGAGTTCTTCGTGAGTATGGAGCCGTTTTTCTAGCTACGGAAAAGGTTGAGGTGCCTTGTTGTTGCATGTTCAAAAGCGAGGACGAAGTGAAGCGCTTTCAGGATTCTGTCAGGATTGTAGCAGAGCAAATTGGAGATGTGAAGATCGAGTTACAAGAAGAAGCAATGAAAGCTTATTTGGCTGCGCGTGCGGAAGCGCAAAAGGAAGGTTTGAGTATAACTCCGCGTGGTGGAGCAGAAGCTGCTCGCAGAAGTTTCGCTGATACCATAAGGCTTTGGAATTCGCGTTTTGAACCTGCTTGTAATCATTGGAAACAACAAGGAAAACTAACCGAAAAACAGGTGAGTTTTTTGAAATCCTTACCGATAAAAGAACAAGTTAGAGAAGTTCTGAAACTGGAAGAAAAAGGCATTTTTTTTAACAAGCGGTTTAACGGTTCGATTCTGCATTCTGTTGCACCTCCGGGAACATCTCAACATCTTTCAATGTTGGCTTTGGATATCGAAGAATACGATAATGAAAGAGTTAGAAAGATAATGAATAAACATGGCTGGTTTCGCACAGTTCGAAACGATGAGCCGCATTTTACATTTTTAGGTCGAAGCGAAGAAGAATTACCGAAGTTAGGGCTTAAAAAAGTCAACCCTGATTTTTGGACTCCCGATTTTTAGTTTTAATGTGTTTATTGGTTTTTGCTTATCGTGCACATCCTGAATACGAATTTGTTTTGGCTGGAAATCGTGACGAATTTTACTCACGTCCCAGCGAAGTAGCAAAATTTTGGAAAGAAAATCCTGAAATCTTAGCTGGCAGAGATTTAGTTCACGGTGGAACTTGGCTTGGTGTTACCAAAAAGGGAAGGTTTGCGGCCGTTACTAACTATCGTCAATCACGGCAAAACGAAGGAAAGCGATCACGCGGTAATCTTGTTTCTGATTTTTTGGCGAGCAAGAAAAGTCCGAGAGAATATCTGGAAAGCATTTGTGCTTCAGATTATGCAGGCTTTAATCTTTTGGTTGCTGATTTTATTAACTCGGAAATAGCTTATTTTTCAAATCGAGCAAGCGAAATTAGGATTCTCGAAAGTGGAATTTACGGGCTTAGCAATCATCTTCTTGATGCCGAATGTCATAAAGTCAGACGAGCGAAAGCATTTTTGAGGAGTGCTTTGCAGAAACAAGAAATACTACCAAGCGAACTTTTTGATTTTTTAGAAGATAGAACCCAAGCTGACAACGATGATTTACCAGACATCGGAATTGACATTGGGCTTGAAAGGTTGCTCTCACCTATTTTTATAGAAACTCCTATTTACGGAACTCGCTGTTCAACGGTGATAATGCTCAAAAAAAGTGGTGAGCTTGTTTTTATTGAGCGCAACCATCAACTAAAACAAGAGCAAAAATTTGTTTTCACAATCTTTTTGGATGTAGTAAACGAATAAAATTTTAATCTTTTTGCCACTTTTCAAGGAGACTACTCCAACTTCTTAGGATTTTTTCATATTCTGCCAGACAACTTTGGGCACGGTCTGCAGGCAGATACTTTTTAGCGATGTATGAGTATTGGTCGGGATTGGCGCCATAGATCATGCACAGAGAAATAAAGGCTCTTTGCTCTTGCAAAAGATGTTCATCTTTGATATTGCGATTTCTAAAAGACTTGTGTTTTGCTTCTATTTTGAAAGCATCGGCAGCGGCAAGAACAGACTGAAATCCTTCTTCACCTAGTCTTTCGAGACATATAATGCTGGAAAGTCTATCGGCTGCATCTTCCTCATTGCCAGTTATCGGTATTTGGTAAACATCAATCAAAGCATGACTAATCTCGTGTAAAAAGACAAATTTCATTACATCGAACGCCTTTTTTGTTGATTCTTTTTCGTCATAACCTTCTTGACGAAAAAGTTCATGGAAATAATCAAGCATCTCGAAACATAAAATGACATGTTTTTTAGCGGGATCATAGAACGAATTCACTTCACCGCATTCTTTGATTTCTATCACGACGTCTTGCGGCAAGCTCAGTGAACGATTGAGTTTATCAACGGCCTTTTCCAATGTTTTATTGTCTCGAAGTTTTTTTTCGTATTCGATAAGTTCGGGCTTTTGAGCAGGTTCATATCTAAGTAAAAAGTCCCCTTCATCTCGCTCTTTGTTATTTTCTTGATTTGTCGAGTTTTGAATTTGAGTGGTTTTATCGGGATAATGTTTCTTTTGTGCTTGGAAAACACAGTTAGAACAAAGTAGTGCTAGGATAAAACAAAATAAAAGCGCTGCCACCGTTTTGGAATTTTGTCGGTATAAGTAAATCTCTTTGTTTGCAAGCTTTTTGTTGAAAAGTTTTTCGATGTATCGATTCGCTTTATGATAACAAACAAGGAGGTAACATTTTGAAAACAACATCTCTTTGCCTTTCTGGTTGTGGTGAAAGCATATCTTTGCGGAGCTGAAGCAGTAAAAATCCACGAGTAGATAAGCTTTCACCCAAAAAAGATTGAAGAATTAAAAATTTGACTACTATCCTTTAGTTGAGTTTTGGAATTTTTCGACGAGCCTTAGCAGCGATTTTATGCATACACCTGTCGGACCTTTTGCTTGATGCGGGCTGGGTTCATCGGCCCAAGCAGTGCCAGCAATGTCAAGATGCGCCCATTTTGCTTTATCAACAAATTCCTGAATGAAAACCGCCCCTATGATTGTTCCAGCTTTGCGAGCAGGTCCGATGTTTTTAACATCAGCAATATCAGACTTAATCATCTTTGAGTATTCCTTTCCAATTGGTAATTGCCAGTATTTTTCGCCCGTTTCTTTCCCACATTCGATTATTTGATTAATGAAATCTTGATCGTTGCCCATTATTCCAGTGTTGATATTTCCAAGTGCAATGATAACTGCTCCAGTGAGTGTTGCTAGGTCAACGATATGGGTAGCCCCTTGTTTTTCGGCGTAGGCTATTGCGTCGGCTAAAATCAGCCTGCCTTCGGCATCGGTATTGAGAATTTCTATCGTTTTCCCGTTCATTGCACGAACAACATCTGAAGGTCTTGTAGCTTTTCCGCTCGGCATATTTTCTGTTGCTGCAACAACGCCCAAAACAGGCACGGAAGGCTTCAAAAGGGCTACAGAACGCATTATGCCTAAAACCGTTGCTCCGCCTGTCATGTCGTATTTCATTGCTTCCATTCCTTCAGCAGGTTTTAAAGAAATTCCGCCAGTGTCAAAAGTTATTCCTTTACCGACAAAAGCTAGCATTTCATCTTTGCGAGATGTTGATTTTTTAGGCTTGTATTTCAAAACAATCAGTTTTGGTGGTTCTTCCGAACCTGCTGCAACGCTCAGAAGAGAACCCATTCCTAGTTTTCTCATATCGGCTTCATCTAAAATTTTACACTCTAGCCCAACTTCTTTCGCCATTGCTTCAGCACGCTTTGCCATTTCCGTCGGTGTTAAAATGTTCGGTGGTTCGTTTGCCAAATCTCGTGTGAAATTGATTGACTCACCGATAATTTTTCCTCGCTCAAAGCCTTCTTCCATTTCTTTTTTGTTAGCACCTTCGATTGCAACTGCTAGAGTTTCTATGTTTGCCTTTTTGTCTTTGTTTGCAGTTTTGTATTTATCAAGTTCAAAAAGTCCTGTAATAACACCCTGCACTGCATTTGCTGCTACTTCTCTCACTGGCGCATCTTCAAGACGTGGAACTAAAACGAAGCTTGGTATATTTCTATCCCTGAGAAAGCGGGCAGCAGTTCCCGCTAAGAAAGCAACATTAGGTGTTCTGTATTCCTTTTTTTCTCCAACACCTACTAAAAGTATGCGGCTTGCTTTCAGTTTCCCCTTTGGGATAATCCTTAAAAAGGCAGTCTCGCCTTCTTCACCGCTGAATTTTTCTGTTTTGAAAATAGAATCAATTAGCCCACCAGTTAAATTGTCCAACTCTTTCAAATAACCGCTTGTAGGCTTTTCATCTTTGAAAACGGCAACTGCAATCGAATCAACATTCGCTTCGTAGAATTTCCCTGTAACTGCTTTGGTTTGCATTTTATCTCCCTCAGCCGAAAAGTTTAACGAGCAAAATTATATCTCATTTTTGAACAAACTTGCCACTTGCAGATTGCTTTTAGCTGGATATTTTCAGATATTTGCGGTTTTCTCTTTCAATGTCTTTTTTCTTCAAAGTTTCACGTTTATCGTAAAGTTTTTTGCCTTTAGCAACTCCTATCTCAAACTTTATACGCTTATTTTTCCAGTAGATTCTAGTTATCACAAGTGTCATACCTTTTTGTGAGATTTCTCTTTGGAGTTTTTCTATCTCGCGTTTATGAAGAAGCAGTTTACGATTTCTGAGAGGATCGTGATTGTTCCGATTTCCATATTGGTATGGTGCTATATGAGCATTTATCAACCATGCTTCACCATCTTTTATTGCAACGTAACTGTCTTTGAGCTGGATTTTACCGTTCATCACGCTTTTTACTTCTGTTCCCTTCAGTGCAATACCAGCTTCGTATTTGTCCAAAATAAAGTAATCGTGATAAGCAGCTTTGTTGACTAAAATCTCTTTTTCCACTACCATCTTGTTTCCCTTCAAGTTTTGTTGAGAGCCAAAGTTGATGTTCTTGAATTTTTCAAAATTTTATCAAATCTGTAAAATCATAACTCTACCGAATTTCAAAATCAGCTCTAAAATAGGCAAAACCTGTGCCTAGAAATTCGTTTTAAGGAACTAAATTTATTCGAGCTTTTTCGATAGATTACAGACATTTTTTCACATCTTCAAGTGAGCGGGATCCGGGAATTATTTCAAGTCACCCAAAGATTCTTCTCTTATCCTTAGGTTTATTTTGTGGTTTTGTGTTGTTCCCAGTCTAATGGATTTCCTATTATAACTACTCTTCTCTGAATACGGCAACATGCTTTGCAAGGTAGTTTTGCAATTCAAAGAAAAGGCCTCTTGCGAAAGAGGTTAAACAGAGAAATTATTCGGGATAGAGTCAAAATTGAAGGAAATTAGTTTCTCACTCAACAAGACCTTCTTTTTTGGCTTTTTCTGTTTCAAGCTCTGTTAGCAAATCCAGAAGAAATGTGGTGTTACTAGAGACTTGAATCATGACAGGAAATTCATTTTCAGAAGTGGAAAATTCAAACACTCCTCTTGAAATTTCTATAATTTCTCGGAACGCCGGGATTCCCTTTTTGCCGTTTGCCTCCGCATCTACAATTTTGCCTTCGTTAAATGAAACGCTTCCTAAAAGTGCATCGGATTTGATAACTAACAGTCCTGTAAGTTTAGAGTTTTCGATTACCTGTATAGCGTCAAAAATACTGATCAGCGATAGGTCTCCTGCTAAAGCCACGTCGGTTCGGACTTGTTGAGAAGAACGCTCACGTTGTTCGTTGAATATCGGGCGACGCGCGCGCCTTATGGCTTCTAAACCGGGTGCAACTGAAATTCTTGGGTCTAGCAGTTTGGCTTCCTGTAGCCTATCGTATGCTAAATCGAAATCTTCCTTTGTAATGTAGAGTGACACCAAAGCTAAACATTGGCGAGCAGCTTCATGAAAATTTTTTGTTGCAATGCAAATTTCTCTCATTTTTTCTCTGAGCGGAATGGAGCGAGGGCTTCTTTCAATGGCTGCACGCAATAGTTCAAGCGCCCTGTCAGCAGATTGATATTTCAAAAACAAATCTGCATCCAGAAGAACTGACTCTATGGAAAGGTTTGTAAGAGGAACCCGTTTCTCCGTTTGACCAAAGACTTCAGACGTAGTTTGATTTATTTTGCTATCTTCACCTGGTTGAGCTTTTTTAGTTGTTTCTTTGCCTGATTCTAATTCGCTCATAAACTTACCCGAATGAAAAATTTTGGCAATTTATAAAATTATCACAATACGGCGTTTTAAGCTATCAAAAGTTAAAAATAAAACAAAAGATCTCGATTTTTCACCGAGACCTTTTATTCTCTCATTCAGGATAAGGTGACAAGATTTCTAATTTACCAGCTTGGCACAGCGTAAATTTTCCCGTTTTCGGCTCTGTAGTATCTGTAGCCACTTTTCGTGTATAGATAAGTTGCGCCAGCACCTATGAGGCTTCCGATCACCACTCCTTTCTTTCCGCCCAAGGCACCGCCAAGTCCAGCACCAACTAAAGTTCCACCAGCAATTTTGGCTATGCGACGATAGTTGCTATTGTAGGCTCTGCGCTTTGTTCCTTTTCTACTTGAAGCATAAAGCAGTCCTGCTCCTGCGCCGGTAATTGCGCCATTTTTACCACCAATCAAAGCTCCTACTGCTGTGCTTCCGGCAACTATTGCTACGTTTGTAGCCAATCCCGGATATTTTTTCTCTTTCTTTTGCCCAAAACTTGAGTTTGCAGAAATCCCTATCAAAAGAACCAAACCAAAAAACGTAATCAAAAATTTTTTCATGACTATGACCTCCTTTTTTCAGGATTTTTGATGTCTTTCGCAGAAACAATTAGCATGCCATTTTTGCTTCTTGTTTGAAAAAGCTGTGTTATTTCAATAAATAAAACGTATCTACAGAGGTTTGCTATGCAAGTAATTTTTTGCGGATTTACTAACGATTTTGTTGAAGTTACACCATTTCCGCTGTATTTCCGTTTAATTTCCGTTGTTTTTTGGTTGAGTTTTTATTTACCGTAGAGGAATTTTCTGATATATGGGTCTTGAGTTTTTTTAAGTTCTTCGTCTGTTCCGCTGAAAATAATTTTTCCTTTGCGCAGGATCAAGACTTGCGTATTGATCAAGCATAGTTTTTCGCCTTCTTTTTCAAAAACAATTTCACCTTTTTCATTGATGACGGCGTATTCAGAAGTTAGATATTCAAGGTTTTTCATTTCATGTGTCACGAAAACGGAAGAAACATTTTCTAGATCGCGAAGTTTTATTGCTAGTTCGCAAATTGTTCTTGCAGTCGGTGGGTCAAGCCCTGCCGTAGGTTCGTCGAAGAGAACGATTTGAGGATGTCCTATTAAAGCTCTTGCAATTCCAACACGCCGGCGCATCCCACCAGAAAGCTCATTTGGCATTTTGTCAATAGCATCTTCAAGCTCGACGAATCTAAGCATTTTTCTTACTTCTTGTTCAACAATTTCTTCAGGAAGTCCTTGTTCGTGAAGCTTGTAAGCGACATTGTCATAAACCGAAAGCGAATCGAAAAGCGCTCCTTCCTGAAAAACCATTCCGATTTTTTGTCTGACTCTCATTAACTCAGGCTCGGAGTAATCTGTTATGTCTTCTCCGTCAATGAAGATTCTGCCGGCATCGGGTTTGATCAATCCTAGTATTAGACGAACAATTGTTGATTTTCCTTCTCCTGAGCGTCCCAAGATGATTTTTGTTTCACCCTTGCGGACTGTAAAGCTGACTCCATCCAAGACTTTTTTGTCGTCGTAAGACAAATAAACGTCTCTGAGTTCGATTGCTGGAGCAATTTTATTATTGCTTTTGTTCATCGCCTAAAAGTCTATGCCAAGGATGTTTTGCAAAGCACGTGTGAGGAAAAAATCGGTTATTATTATGGCGACCGATGTCAAAACAACGGCTTTAGTCGTTGAAATACCTACACCGACCGTTCCACCTGTCGTGCTTAAGCCTTTGTAGCAAGAGATGCTACCTATGATCAGACCGAAAAAGAGCGGTTTAACAAGACTTACGATGAGGTTTTTAGTAGTTACACCATCGAGCACAGACGAGATGAAAATGCTTGTATCGAGGTTGAAGATGTATCTGGAGGTTATTCCGCCACCGATGATTCCAAAAATGTTAGCGGCGGTTGTTAAAAGTGGTAATGTGATTAACAAAGCTATGATTCTAGGCGCAACCAGTTTTCTGATTGGGTCTGTTCCTAGTGAGCGCATAGCGTCAATTTGTTGAGAAACAACCATAGAACCAAGCTCGGCTGCGATTGCTGAACCGATTCTGCCTGTGACCATCAAAGCTGTCAAAACAGGTCCTAACTCGCGAAAAAGCGAAAAGGTTACCATTCTTCCGACTTGACTTTGAGCACCGTAATAAGCCAAGATTTGAAAGCTTTGAAGGACAAGCACAGCTCCTGTGAAAAAACCAGTTAGGAATATGATCGAAAGAGAACCGACGCCGATTGTGTCCATTTGTTTAATAATTTCGCGCCAATATAGAGGTTTGTTTTTGAGACGATAAAAAGCCCTTGCCGTCAAGAGCGTTATTTCCTGCAATTCATACAAGAAACGCTTCAAAAAATTCATTCCAGACTATATTAACTCAATTTTCTCCGAATTTTGAAAACCTTTATTCTGGTGAAGTATTTTTGCCGAAAAAGATTTTTTCTAACGAATTTGAAATTGGATGCTTTGCGATTTGGTTCGACTGCATTGAACTAAGTTGAAATGAATCTAGATTTATCAGCATTATTAGCCAGGAGGCAACCGGGATCGTTCGATATAAAGAGAATTCAGCATCTTCCTTGAAATCAGGTTTTCGGGGTATACTCATAAGATGAAGATTTTTTCGCTCGGCGAAAGCGCCTTAACGATTGATTTTGGTAACGAAATTTCGTTTGAGCTTAATCAAAAGGTTTTGCAACTTGCCTTTTTCTTTGAGAAAAATCCATTTCCCGGAATGATTGAAGTTTTCCCCGCTTACAGTTCACTGACAATTTTTTATAGTGTTCCGGAAGTAAGAAAAAAATTTCCCGCTTACAAGACTGCCTTTGATGCCGTTAAAGCAGAAGTTGAGAAAGCTTTGGCAAGGTCGATTGAATTCATCGAAGATTCACACATGTTTGAAATACCGGTTTGTTTCGATAAAACTTATGCGCTTGACCTAGATTTTATTGCTTATTACTGTAATTTGACTTCTGAAGAAGTTATTGAAATTTTTCTTTCAAGAACCTATCGGGTTTTTATGGTGGGGTTTTTACCTGGATTTGCTTACATGGGAGAAGTTGATGAGAGAATTGCCGTTCCACGTCTTGAAAAACCTAGAACGAAAGTTGAGAAAGGAAGTGTCGGGATTGCGGGAAGGCAAACCGGGATTTATCCATTGGCTTCACCTGCTGGCTGGCGAATCATAGGCAAAACAGATGTTCCAATTTTTAATATACACAACCAAGAAAAACCAGCTTTGCTAAAAGCTGGCGATCTAGTGAGATTTCTCAGAATGTAATGTCTAAATTAAACTTGAAGCTCAAAACCAGATTGAAATATGCTGAACGTTATGAGGATGAAGATTTGGATTTTGTTGATTTTCGCGTTTGTGTCGAGTGTTTTTGCGCAGAAAAGAGATCATTTAACGGAAAAGGAGATTGAACTGATACGTTTTAATCAGGAACTTGATAAAAGAGTGGAAATTTATATTCAGGCAATTGAAAGACGAATGCTGATTCTTGATGGAAAAACTCTTAGCCAAAAGGACGAAGAGAAATTTGGTACTCCCGTCGGCGATGCTCTCGAATTGTTAAGTGATATATCGAGAATTCTGCTTGAAGCGATCGAGAAAATTGATGATGTGGCAGAAAGGAATGCAACCCATAAACTAATTCCTAAAGCTGTAAGAACTTTGGCTACAGCCTGCCAAAACTTTATTCCACGCTTTGAGGATTACAAAAAACGATTCTTTGAAAGAAGAGGACAAGATGCAATTTTCTCTTCGATAGATTATTGCGAACAAGTCATGGATGCATTGAAAAAAATTCCGTAATTTCCGATCAGGTAACAGTTTTTGAGTTTCAACTATAAAGCGGTTGAAATTACCGCATTTTTTAGGTTTTGCTTTGACTGATTTTCAATAAATTTTTAAGCTGCGTAAAAGTGAACTCAAAACACTTTTGTTTATTACAGTATGCAGTTAAAACAAGCAATTGAAGCGGTTAGAGGAGAGATAGAAGAAGCAGCTCTGAAGGTAGGTAGGAGACCCGATGAAATAACCTTGATTGCTGTTAGCAAAACACATCCACCTTCGCTGATAAGAGAGGCGATTGAATGTGGGCTTGCGATTTTTGGGGAAAATCGCGTTCAGGAAGCCGAACAGAAAATTCTGGAAATCGGACACAATGGGGTTGAATGGCATTTAGTCGGGCATCTACAGTCAAATAAGGCTAGAAAGGCCGTGAAGCTGTTTGATGTTATTCACAGTGTTGATTCGATAAAGCTTGCAACCAACCTAGAACGAATCTGCAAAGAAGAAGGACGCAGTGGTTTTAAGGATGATAAATTGCCGATTTTTATTCAGGTTAAACTGGCAGATGAAGAAACCAAATCGGGCATCGGTGAAAAAGGACTCCTAGACTTGATAGAGTTTGTGCAAAATTGTGAGAAGCTGGAATTGAAAGGTTTGATGACGCTACCGCCATTTTTTGATGATGTAGAACAAGTCCGGCCGTTTTTTAGACGATTGCGGATCTTGCGTGATAAGTATTTGCCAGGAGGCTGGCTTTCTATGGGTATGAGCCATGATTTCAAAGTTGCGATCGAAGAAGGAGCTACTCATATCCGCATCGGAACAAGAATCTTTGGGCAAAGAAGATAAAGTCTCAAATAGCAAAAACCTTAAAAAGAGAAACATAAAAAATTAAAGAAACAAATTTTTCACGCTAAATGAAAATTTTCTTGATGAAAACAGAGTCTCAGATGGAAAGGTTTTTGGGATTCTTAAAGCTGAGATTGAATTATTTTGAAATTATCGGGTTTGAAAGTTATTGAGTAAACCAACAGACTTTGATTTAGGGCAAGTTTAAGGGCTGGAGATTGTGCTGAATAAAAATTGACAGTTTTTTCCAAAGGTGCTCAAAATAAATTTATGCTCCGTTTGATTTATCCGATTTTCCAAGCAATTGTAATTGCAATAGTCACGATCGTTGCTTTACTAATGATGGTGAGGTTGATTTTGAATTACATTGATCCAAATCCCTTCGGTGCAGTTGGTCGTTTCGAGTATTTTCTAAAGAAAAAAACCGACGGAATTGTTCGGCCATCGGCTAATTTTCTTGCTGGATTGGGGATTGATACAAAAATAGCACCTTTGATAACAATATTTGCCTTTTGCATCTTCGGATATTTTTTCTTGGAACTACTTTTTAACGTTTTTTTCACGATTGATGGTGTGACTTCGAGCATTATCGAGGGTAATCTGGTTCGCCTGATAGGATTTTCGCTTTACGGTTTTTTGGGAATTTACTCGTTGCTAATCGTGATGCGGGTAGTTTTTTCTTGGTTTATGAGCTGGATGAATCCGTTGATGCGTTTTTTAATGCGGATTACCGATCCGATTTTAGAGCCGTTTCGTCGTGTGATTCCACCGATTGGGGTGATTGATATATCGCCTATAATTCTTCTCTTCATTTTGTGGTTCCTTCAAAGAGCCGTTGCAGGTGTGTTTCTAATGTAACGTCAAATTCAGCTATTTGGGAATAAACTCGAAATGTCGAGATGTTGGTTCTGTTCGGAATAGCCTTACGAATGAAGGATTTGAGAATTGAACCCTGGCAAATTGAGAAGTTCTGAACTGGATGTTGAACAATGCTATTTGAAGCTTGCGTTGAATTCGAATTTTGAATTTGGAAAATCTTCGTCAGAGGACGAGAAAAGCCTTCGGAAAGTTATTTTCGGCGGATTTGTTTTCATCCAAATTCTTCTAAAAATCAAAAACGTACTGTAGACGCAAGCCATCATGAAAGCTATTTGTAGAAGAAGCGTTAAGTGCTTGTTTTCTTGCGAATCAAAAGCGTTAGGGGCATTGATGTTATGATCAAACCAGATCAGATTCGCCAAAATGATAAGTAGCAAAATCAACAAAACCGAGAAATCTTTTGACATTTTTCCATTCCTTTTTGATTTTTTTGTGCCTTAAAGTTAAATTCAATTCCTTTCGATTAACAATGTTGTGACAATAAATTGAAAAGGCTGTAACAAAGAAGTGAGCTTTTTGTAAATTTTGCAATTTTCCAAACTTGTTTTTGGCAAAAGTAAAAAAGATTCTTATCAAAACAATAAAGCTTTAATTTGAAAATCTGAAAGAACTTGAAGCTTGAATATGAAATAGCCTGAAATTTGATTGTAGGGAATTCGGATTACAACTTGTTGTTTTATAGATTCATCTTTCGATATGAGCCGATAAAGGCAAAGGGCAACCGCTAAACGCACCAACCAACCCTAGACCTCACAACACCTCCCTTCAAAAGGCCCGTTTGAGTCAAAGCTCAAGCGGGCTTTTTCAACTTGAAAAGATTGGGTGTGAACTACTTCACCTTATAAAAGGGATAGAGCTTTCCAGTCGATCGGGACTACTTGCCTCTTTCCGAGACTACTTCGGATCATCTGTGGTTTGGGTCTACAAAACTACAAGAACAAGAAGGAATACAAGCGAAAATTAGGTTTTTCGGCAAGCGTTCTGCCATTCTCCAGCTTACAGAAGATAGAAACTTCTTGTCACAGAAGATGGAAACTTCTTGTGGGTTAGGGTAAAAAAAACAGCACTTTTTGTAAATGAAAAGGGCTTGGAGTTTTTACGATGAATTAAGCTAGTTAAGCAAAGTGTCAAAAAGTTTTTGAGGATAATGAAATTCAACAGTTTTAACTCAACCTATTGCATTTAGAAAATAGTTTTTCAGATTTGCAAATAGGTTGAAGTTTCGTTGAGAATACTTGATTTAGTTTTCCCAAACATTTTTGAGGTTCAGAATATGAGGAGACCTTTGATTGTGGGAAATTGGAAAATGCACAAACTGCTTGCTGATGCTGTCAATACTGCATTGGAGCTAAAAAGTTTAGTTGCTAATATTACTCATTGTGATATAGCGATTGCGCCTGTTTTTGTGCATCTGAAAACTCTGGCTGAGCGTCTTGAAGGTTCAAACATTAAGATTGCGGCTCAGAATTGTTCGACGGAAACAAAGCATTCAGCTCATACGGGCGAAGTTGCTGCTGATATGCTAAAAGATGTTGGCGTTTCATACGTTATCATAGGACATTCGGAGCGAAGACAGTATTACGGCGAAACAAACGAAATGATTAACAAGAAAACAAAAGCTGCTTTAGCAGCGGGACTAAAAGCAATAGTTTGTGTTGGTGAGACACTTTCGGAGCGTGAAGAAGGTAGTTTATTCGAGGTCGTTGAAGAACAGTTAAAATTGGGGCTTGAGGGATTGACAAAAAATGACATGGAGCGTATTATAATCGCTTACGAACCTGTTTGGGCAATAGGAACTGGACAAACTGCTACTCCCGATCAGGCTCAACAAATGCACAAATTCATAAGAAAATGCTTAACCGAAACGCATGGAAAAGAAGTAGCTGAAAATGTCAGAGTTCTTTACGGCGGATCGGTTAAACCAGAAAACATAAAAGATTTGATGAGGGAGTCCGATATTGACGGAGCGTTGGTTGGTGGAGCTAGTCTAGAAGCAGTCACCTTTGCTCAGATTATCAATTACAGGTAAAATAAAAACGATGTTGGTTTACACACTTTACACAATATTTTTTCTGTCGTGCATAATTTTGGTGGTTTCGATTTTGTTACAACCTGGTAAAACCGATGCTGGTGCGCTTTTTACCAGTAATATAGCAAGCACGGCCTTCGGACCTAGAGGGACAACGACGATACTTGCAAAAATCACAATTGGTACCGCCATAGTTTTCTTTTTATCGGCTTTGCTTTTGTCAATACCCGCGATAACTGGCGAAATCTCGGTTTTGCAAAGAACGACATCAGAATCGAGTCGGATGACTGAGAACAAAGAAGAGCAGAAATCCCAAGAGAGCCAGACAGAAGATAGTAAGCAAGCTGAGTCGAAGCAAACTGAAAATCGACGGACTCAAGAGACAAAAAGCGACGACAATCAGCAAAAAGATTCAAACAATTGATTTGTAGGCAAGCAATTTGTTATAACTTTTGTTGAAAGAAAGTTTTGGTGCTGGTTGATAACTTTGATTGATGCTTGACGCTGGTTTCTGATTGGTGTTCGCGCTGATTGCTAATTGAACTGATCTGAGAAAAAATGAATGCGGATTGACAATTAGTTTTGTGATGCAAGATTCAGCCCAGGTGGCGGAATTGGTAGACGCGCACGTTTGAGGGGCGTGTGGAGCAATCCGTGCTGGTTCGAGTCCAGTCCTGGGCACCAATATTCTGAAAAAAGGCAACCTACTACCAGGTTGCCTTTTTGTTTTGCCGAGGAAATTACCAGTTAGGAGTTAAGAAATCTTGGGTTTTTGAGATAAGTCACTCAGCTTTTGTTGTAGCGGCTTTTGGTGTATCGTGTCTTTCCGGATAAGCTTTACCTTTTTCTGGTGCGCGCCACAAATTTGAAACCAGAAGCTCGCGAATGAAGGTCATTTCTTTCGGCAAGCGATCGTATAGCTTGAAGAATAAATCATCATGCGATGCAATTTCCTTAAGCCAGACATCACGGTCAATGCTCATAACTTTTTCAAAATCTTCTTTGGTAAAGTCTTCCATTCCACGCCAGTCCAAATCTTCGTAGCGTGGTTGCCAACCCAAAGGTGTTTCGACGCCTACTGACTTTCCACGTGCTCGTTCAACTATCCATTTCAGCACACGCATGTTTTCGCCGAAACCTTTCCAGATGAAATTTCCGTTTTCATCTTTTCTAAACCAATTGACCGAAAAGATTCGTGGCGGTTCTGGAATACTGCGTCCGAAGTTGAGCCAATGGGAAAAGTAATCACCCATGTGATAACCTGCAAACGGAAGCATTGCGAAGGGATCGCGTCTGACTTCACCGATGTTGCCGAAAGCTGCAGCGGTCATCTCTGAGCCCATAGTTGCAGCCATGTAAACGCCGAAAGCCCAATTGAAAGATTGCAAAACCAGCGGGGCAACACTACTTCTGCGTCCACCGAATATGAAGGCTGAAATTGGCACTCCTTCAGGATTGTCAAAATTTTCATCAACAGAAGGACATTGAGTTATCGGCGCTGTGAATCTTGCGTTTGGATGTGCGGCTTTGCGACCACAATCTGGTGTCCAGTCGTTTCCTTGCCAATCAATCAAATGCGAAGGAATTTCGCCGTCCATTCCTTCCCACCAAACATCTCCATCATCAGTTAAAGCAACATTGGTGAAAATGGTATTGGCTTTGATAGTTTCCATCGCATTGGGATTTGTAGTATAGTTTGTGCCGGGAGCGACGCCGAAAAATCCCGTTTCAGGGTTTATTGCTCTTAATCTTCCCTCGCTGTCAGGTTTGATCCATGCGATGTCATCGCCGACGGTGGTGATTTTCCATCCTTCTTCAAGAAAAGGCTTTGGTGGAATCATCATTGCGAAGTTGGTTTTTCCACAAGCGCTTGGAAATGCTGCGCAAACATAGTCCTTTTTTCCATCAGGCGATTGAACACCCAAGATCAACATGTGTTCGGCAAGCCAGCCTTCGTCACGTCCGATGACGGAAGCGATTCTCAAAGCCAAACATTTTTTGCCTAAGAGTGCATTTCCGCCGTAACCTGAACCGTAGCTTACGATTGATCGTTCTTCTGGAAAATGCACGATGTACTTATCTTTGGGATTGGGAGCACAGGGCCAAGGAACGTCCTTTTGTCCTGGTGCAAGCGGCATTCCCACCGAGTGCAAACAATGAACGAATTCGCCTTCACCAAGAGCTTCAAGCGCCTTTCTACCCATGCGCGTCATGATTCGCATGTTGACGACGACGTAAGGCGAATCGGTAATTTGGACGCCGAATTGTGAGATTGGCGAGCCGATCGGTCCCATACAAAACGGAATTACATACATTGTTCGGCCGCGCATACACCCGTCAAATTTCGCATTTAAGATAGCTTTCATCTCTTTCGGATTCATCCAATTATTCGTCGGACCAGCATCGCCTTTGCTCAGAGAACAGATGAAAGTTCTATCCTCGACTCTTGCGACGTCGCTTGGATGTGAACGAGCTAAAAAACAGTTCGGACGCTTTTCGGGATTCAAGCGGATAAAAGTGCCTTTTTCGACCATTTCTTCGCATAGACGGTCATACTCTTCTTGAGAGCCATCGCACCAGTAAACTTCCTCGGGTTTACAATGTTCTGCGGTTTTTGCGACCCACTCTATAAGCTCTTGATTTTTCACGTAGGACGGTATGTTCAAATTTATCATAGATTCTGACTCCTAATTGCCGTTGCAAAAAGTTACAAAACACTATGATAAGACAAAAGTGTTTGAGTCTAAAAACTTGGTCACTTGAAAACTAAAACAAAGAAAAAGAAAATAGCAAGAGTGCTACTTCAGGTTAAAAATCTGATCAAGTATTTCCCGATAGAAAGTTCCAATGATGTTGTTAAAGCCGTTGACGACGTGTCTTTTGACATACTTGAAGGCGAAACTCTAGGATTGGTCGGTGAATCAGGATGTGGGAAGTCAACGATAGGAAAGTGTATTTTGAGGTTGATAGAACCAACCAACGGTGAAGTTTGGTTTGAAGGTAAAAACATTCTCTCACTGGACAGGAAAGAACTTAGGGAGTTACGGCGTCAGATGCAGATAATTTTTCAAGACCCGTATTCAAGTTTAAATCCGCGACTAAGCGTTTATTCAATCGTAAGCGAGCCTTTGAGAATTCACCGAATAGGAAATAAGAAAGAAAGAAAAGAGATTGTTGCGGATTTACTCAAAAAGGTCGGAATTGATCCGGAGTATATGTGGCGGTATCCGCATGAGTTTTCCGGCGGGCAGAGACAAAGAATCGGTATAGCAAGAGCGCTTGCGTTGCGACCAAAATTAATAATTTGTGACGAACCTGTTTCTGCTCTTGATGTTTCCGTGCAAGCACAGGTCATCAATCTTCTTCAAGATTTACAGGAAGAATTCGGCTTGACTTATCTTTTCATATCTCATGGACTCGCAGTTGTTCGACACATATCAGACCGAGTTGCGGTTATGTATTTAGGGAAAATCGTCGAGATTGCTCCTGCTGCTGAACTTTATGGAAATCCGCTTCATCCTTACACGAAAGCTTTGCTTTCAGCAATTCCCGTTCCCGATCCGAAAATTGAGCGCAAAAGGATAATTTTGCAAGGCGATGTTCCAACACCGATAAATCCCCCTTCAGGTTGTCGTTTCCGAACTCGCTGCCCGATTGCGACAGAAGAATGTAGTGTAATAACACCCGATCTCAAAGAAATAGAAAAGAATCATTTTGTCGCCTGCATACATACGGACATTGCAAAAAGTCTCTAGTTTCCGGAGGTTTGTCATTGCAGTTGAAAATTCGCGATTTTTACCGTTTTTTGTTGTTAGTTTGAACTTGGAAGGTCTTTTGTGTCGTATACTATGGTGTTTATTCGAGGAAGAGAAGAGTTTAGCGGGCTGATAAATACTGGTGAATACTTTTGTTTTATCCGAAAGTTTATTTCAAAGGAGAAGAAAAAATGAAAGAAGAGATTCAAAATGCACAGATGAGTGAGATTGCTACGATAGGCAATGTGTTTTTTGAACCGGGAAAAACTTTTGAAAGTCTGCGTCAAAATCCCCGATTTATCTTAGGCACAATAATTCTTTGTTTGTTAACATTTGTTTTTTCAATCAGTTTTGCTCAAAAGATCGGTGAAGAAGGTTACAAGAGATTTTTTATCGAGATGAACGCAAAAAATCCGCAAATTTCTGCTCTTTCAGCCGAAGAGAGAGAGCGGATTATAGAATCTCAAATAAAGTTGACACGGCTTTCAAACTATTTTTCCCCAGTTTTTATGGTGCTTTATTTGGCAATCGGTGGTTTGATAACTTGGTTGGTAGCGAAATCTATGGGAAGTAATGCAAGCTATCTTCAGAGTTTTTGCCTCTGGCTTTATTCAAACTTACCGCCAGGAATAGTTTTTACGCTTGCTAATCTGATAGTTCTTTTTTTCAGACCGCAGTCTGAAATAAATGTCATTGACCAGCAGAAAGGATTGGTAGCAGGGAATTTAAGTTTCTTAGTGAGCAAAGATAGTCCAACGTTGGAAACTTTAGTTGCATCTTTCGATTTGTTTATCTTGTGGGGTTGGATTTTATTTGCGATCGGACTTCAAAAAATAGCAATACTTTCTTCGGCTTCTGCATGGACGATAACCGCAGTTTTGTTTCTCATAGCTTCTTCTTTCAAAGTAATCTCGGCTTTTCTTTTTTCAGCGTAGCTTTTTTTAAGACAGTCGCTTTATTATACTGAAAAAACAAAGTAAGGGAGGTGTTATGAGGAAGTTGATTTTCTTGGTATTTTGGGTTTGCTGTTTTTCTTCGGCAGAGGCTAAAGTAACAAGTTATTTGACGGGAAATCCCGAAGATGTTAATCCACCTCTTTATGGACCAGTTTTGAACATTGGTGGTGGCGGGGCAGATGTTGACCCGGCAATCCAATGGATGATAAACAAAGTGCGTGGATGCGATAGTTGCAACGTGAAAGTAGATGTGATTGTTTTGCGAGCTTCCGGCGGTAACGGCTATAACGCTCCAATATATGCAATGAATGGAGTTGATTCTGTGGAAACGCTGGTCATAACTGATAGAAGAGATTCTTTGAAAACCTATGTAGTCGCAAGAATTCAAAAAGCCGAAGTCATCTTCTTTGCCGGTGGTAATCAATGCGATTACGTAAGGCTTTTCAAAGGCACAAACATAGAAAGAGCCGTGAAATCGGTTTACAGAAAAGGCGGAGCTGTCGGTGGCACAAGTGCAGGAGCCATGATTCAAGGCAATTTTGTTTTCGACGGTTGCAATGGAAGCCCGATTTCTTCAGAGGTTTTGGGCAATCCGTATCATTCCTTCATAAGCTTTACATACGATTTCTTTCAATGGAATTACATGCAATCGGTTTTAGTTGATACTCACTTTCTCCAACGTGACAGAATGGGAAGACTGATGGGATTCCTTGCTCGTCAGATTCAGGATGGAAGGACGCAACAAGCCTGGGGAATCGGCATTAGTGAAGCGACAAGCTTAGTTATTGATCAAAATGGCATTGCGCAAGTTATGGGAAACGGTCCGGTGTATTTTGTTTTGGCAGATCACTTTCCAGAAATTTGTCAGCCTAATCAACCTTTGACATATTCAAATTTCAAGATTTGGAAGGTTTTATCAGGTCAGACTTTCGATTTGAGCAATCGCCCGTCAAGTAGCTTCTATCAAATCAGTGTTCAGAACGGGAGTTTAAGCGGGAATCCATACTAAAATGAGCGTAGTTTCCGGGATTTAATGAGATTTTCTGCTGATTCTGCGCGTTAACACGAAATCCAAAAGTTTTATTTGAAGATCCGTTTGCGCTCGTTTGACTACTTCTTGCGAAAAGCTTTCGGATTGGTCAAAACAACAAAGTCACCTAAATTCTTGTGTTTTTTCTCATCAAAATCGTTGAAATTCTCTTCAGGTCGGAATGTCACGACCAAGTATTTAGCTTTCGGAAAGTATTTAACAAGATGCTCTGGTATTCCCAGTCCACTTTCCGAATGGAAAGAACCGTTCAATTGGATTATCAAAGGAGGCTTCCCCTGCTTTGAGATTTCAGATTGTTTCAAGACTTCTGCTATTGAAAAGGCCATAGTTGCATCCCAGAGGGTTTGAGCGTCGAGCATTTTTGAATTTTTTATGCTGACCGATTTTGACTCACTGTCAGATTGATGAAATTCTCCTATTAGCGATAAAAACTTCTTGGCATAGTCTTCCGATGGTGGTGAATAGGGTAAAGGAGCAATCCATCTTTTTGCCTGTTCTGATAGTTTCATTAAAGCATCTTTACCTTGGCGCGAAACCATGTTCACGTAACGTCTAGGTGCGTTTGAGGCAATCACTGGAATTTTATTTGTTTTTGCAAATTCCACAAGCGGGCGATAGTCGCTTTTGTAGTTTACCCAAGGACGACTGTCTGAGAGGAACTTTTCTTCCGTAATCAAACCGCTCAAATACTCGTCTAAAACCATTTGAACATCGCGCTCGAACATTTCCATAGACAATACAACTTGTCTTTGAGACCCGTATTTTTCAAATGTAAGTTGAAGGATTTTTTCTTGAAGATAATGGGCTACGGCGTCATCATGTTGTTCGCCTAAGAAAACGACATCAACCGATTGCATTCTTTCGATGATCTTGTCGAGTGTTTGCTGATTTCCAACAGAATCAAAGATTCTATAATTTTCTTCTGTTTGGGAGTAACTTAAACTTGCCATACACAGAATGATCGTGCTTAAAATGGGTGTTAGCTTTCGCATACCTTAAGACTATCACAAAAAGAACTATCACGAAGCAAAAGGCAAGCTAAATTTGCTTTTTCGGCTTTGCCGATTTAGGCTATTTTCGTGAACGAAAGAGTGAAAGAAATCATAAAACGTCTTGAAAAAGCTTATCCAGACGTCCGCTGTGGGTTAAGTCATTCCAATCCTTTTGAGCTTCTGATTGCTACAATTCTCTCGGCTCAATGCACGGACGAGCGCGTAAATATGGTAACTGCCAGCTTGTTTCGCAAATACCGTCGTCCGGAAGATTACCTGAAGGTATCTCATGAGGAATTGGCTAACGATATTAGATCAATAAATTTTTTTAGAAACAAGGCGCGCAACATTCAAAACACGGCGAGAAAAATTGTAGAAAACTTCGGTGGTGAAGTTCCTAGAACAATGCGAGAACTTTTGACCTTAGATGGGGTTGCACGTAAAACAGCAAATGTTGTTTTAGGCGATGCTTTCGGAATTGCTGAAGGAATTGTTGTTGATACTCACGTAGCCAGAGTTGCAAGAAGGCTTGGATTTACCAAGAATGAAAAACCTGAAAAAATCGAAAAAGATTTGCAACAGCTTATACCCAAACAATACTGGATAATTTTCTCACATTGGCTTATCAATCATGGAAGAAAGGTATGTAACGCTAGAAAACCGAAATGCAATCAATGCATCTTGAACGGCCTTTGCCCTTCAGCAGAAATTAAATCAAACTAGGTGTCAGTGCACAGTCAGATAAGCCCAAATTTCCTGCACCCTTCAGCAGAAGTTAAATCAAACTAGGTGCCTTGAATTTCTTAAAATGAGAAAAACGAAAATTCTATTTCGGTGGGATGAAAAACTTCCAGGCAAATAAAGAAATCCAGATCAGTGTGTTAGCATAGAGGCTTATGGCGCTGAAACTGGCAGGTTTAAAGGACGGCAAACAAAGACCCGAAATAAGGATAGAAAATCAATCAACCATAGATTTACCGAAAGACACGGAAAAGATAATCAAAGATGTTTTAGAGTTTTTGCCTGCGGAGCATATTCGCGGAGTTGAAAAAATTCGGCTTGTTGATTTCATAAAACCGCCCCAAGTTAAAGTTGATTTGCCTGTCAAAGGTGACTTGCCCGGGCTTTATCATCCGAAAGTCGGCGGACAAGCCGCATGGTTTGAAATCTCAATAGGAGCTTTGCTACAACCAACAGAAAGTTTTACGACACGCTTGATGGCTAAAAGCACTTTCAAAGGTAATCTTGCCGCACTTTTATTTTCGTTAGCTGGTCAACATTATTTTCTGACTTTGAGGCATTCGGTGAAAAAGCAAAATTTTGAGTCTCAAGTTAGAAAATACGCCGAAAAAAATTTGAAAGAATGGGGTGAGCTTCAGCAATCAAAAACTCTTCGTGGAAGACTTCTTAAGCCATTGAGACCTTATTTTGAGCGTTTGTCGAAATGGCTGGGCAAGAAAGCTATGGAAATGCAAAAGAAAAGTAAGTCAAAGAACCGTTGAAATTTGTCGAAAAATTGCTAACCCTATCCGAAACACTTGAGTTTTTATTTCAAATGTAGCAATTTCTTATCTCGTAATGTGATGAGATACTGGCTTGTAAAGCAAGAACCTGAAGAATACTCTTTTGATGACTTGCTTCACGATGGCAAAACCGAATGGACTGGTGTAAGAAACTATCAGGCAAGAAACAATCTTCGCCAGATGAAAAAGGGTGATAAAGTTTTGTTTTATCATTCTGGTTCGGAAAAGGCAGTTGTTGGGATTGCAGAAGTTTCGTGCGAAAGTTTTCCCGATCCGACTGATGAAAGATGGACTGCCATCGAGTTGAAGCCAATCAAAAAGTTGATTTGCCCTGTAAGCCTCAAAAGGATAAAATCCGAAAAGCTACTGCAAAACATTGCGCTGGTGCGACAACCGCGTCTGAGTGTTATGCCACTTTCAAAAGAAGAATTTGAAAAAATACTTGAGCTGGCTGATTCAAAATATGCCGATTAGCAGAGATTTTAAGATGGAGCTTGATGAACTATGTTGAAAGAGGCAGTTTTATACTATCACCAACTTTTGGAAGACAAGAGTTTAGTGGAAGAATCTATCGAAGCCTTAGACAAAGGTTTGGAGAAGGCTAAATTGATTTTCGGTGGAAGACGTTTATCGCCATACTTGCGTCCGCATTTTATAACGGAACAAGACTGGCAAAGAGTTCAAAACGTTTGTAGCAAGGTTTGGTCGGCATTGCAGAAAGTTAAAGATATTGCCATCGGGAACAACCAAGTTCTAAAAGAGCTGGGAATCACTCCGATTGAGAAAGATTTGGTTTCGATAAATCCAGGTTATAAACGGATTTCACCTACGGCGCGTTTGGATTCTTTCTTGACAGAAGAAACATATTCGTTTGTTGAACTGAACGGAGAAAGTCCTGCAGGAATTGCGTATGCCGATTCGGCTACGGAAATTTTTCAAAAACTTCCCGTAATGCAAAAATTTGCCGAAAAGTATGAAATTATGCCGTTTGAAGGGCGATCGAAGCTTTTGAGTGTATTGCTTGATACTTACGAAGAATTTTTAGGTCGAAAACCCGAAAAGAAACCTGTTATTGCAATAGTTGATTTGAAGGGTTTACCGACTCAAAAAGAGTTTGAGCTTTTCTGCGAGTATTTTGAATCGGAAGGTTTCGATTCCTTTATTTGTTCGCCGGAGGAATTAGAATTTGCCGATGGAAAACTTTATTACAAAGGCGTTGCAATTGACATTGTTTACAAAAGGCTTCTTGTTAACGAATATCTTCCGCTTATGGAAGAGTATCCGGCACTTTTGGAAGCTTACAAAGCCGGCGCAATATGCATGGTCAACAGTTTTCAGTCAAAACTGATTCACAAAAAAGCAGTCTTTGCGATTTTGACAAATGAAAAATACTCAAATCTTTTTACCGAAGAAGAACGTCAAGCAATAGAAAACCATGTTCCGTGGACGCGTCAATTTATCGAAGGAAAAACCACATACAAAGGTGAAACGATAGATTTAATTGAGTGGACAAGGAAGAACAAATCTAATTTAGTTCTAAAGCCGAACGATGAGTATGGCGGGCATGGCATCTACATCGGCTGGACCAGTAGCGACGAAGAATGGGAAGAAGCGATGAAAATAGCATTGGTTGACGGAGATTACCTAGTTCAGCAACGTGTTAGGACTTCAAAAGAAACCTTCCCGATGTTGTTTGGCGAAACAGGCGAAATCAAGATGCTGGAACAATTGGTGGATCTAGATCCTCTTTTGTTTTTTGGTCAAGCCAGGTCGGCTTTTACGAGACTTTCTTCAAGTGAACTAGCAAACGTTACAAGTGGCGGTGGAATGGTGCCGACTTTTGTCATAAAAGAAAAATGATATGCTTGTCATAAAAGAAAATGATATGCGGCTTTGAAAACATGTAGCTTTTAAGCAATTTTTGCTTTTTCGGTATGTTCAGCTTCATCGTTATGTTCGGCTTATGAATTTGATTTTGTAAAGATCGGAGGATTTTGTAAAGATCGGAGCATGAAACTTTTATGCGGAAAGTTAGGATTGGAATTATCGGAACTGGATACATCGGTAATGTTCACGCGAGGATTCTTGCGAAAGATGAGCGTGCGGAAATTTCGGCTCTTTATGACATAGTTCACGAAAAAGCGGAACGGAATTCCAAAGTTGTAGGCGGGAAAGTTTGTCGTTCGAGGGAAGAGCTTTTTGAAAATTGTGATGCCGTTTTTGTTTGCACTCCAAATAAAACTCACGTAGAAATTGCCGTTGATGCACTCAATCACGAAAAGCATGTATTTTGTGAAAAACCCTTTGCAGTTGGTCTGGAAAATGCGAAGGTATTGTTGGAAACTGCGCAAAGTTCAAAGTGCAAATTTCAAGTCGGACATAATCGGCGTTATGCGCCTGTTTATGTTAAGTTGAAGGAGATTCTGCAATCCGATAAACCTCATTCGGCGCACATAAAAATGAATCGCGGTGAGCTTAAAAATCCTTCATGGACTGGCGATCCGGAAGTAACGGGCGGTTTTCTTTACGAGACAACGATTCATCTTTTCGACATGATAAGATTTCAATTCGGTGAAATATCTGAACTTGTTGCTTACGGCTCACAACATGAGTATCCTGAGCTAGACGAATTTTCGATTATTTTCAAGTTCAGAAACAATTTTCATTGCACTTTTGCATCATCATCAGATGCAAGCTGGCTTTTTCCTTTTGAAAGAATGGAGGTTTTCTTTCATCATAGAACCGTTTTGACGCAAGAAATGGAGCATTTGATTGATTCAAAAGGTATGGATGCGAATTTTGAAACCTTTTCTTGGGCGATGTTGGAAAAGGAAGAGAAATGGGGCTACGCTCAAGAAGACAAGGCTTTTATTGATGCTATCGTACAAGACGAACAACCGCCGGTTACGGCGTATGATGGCTACAAATCGGTTGAGATAGTCGAATCGGTTTATGAAGCCATCCGTTCAGGTGAAAAACTACGGTTTTTATGATGTTTTTTCAAAATTTCTCCTAGGTTTTTGGTTGAGAGTCTAAGATGATTCAGTGTAATCATTGTCAAAAATTCAACGAACCTGGAACTAAGTTTTGCATTAACTGTGGTTCTCCCTTACTGCAGTATCGTTCTTCTGAATTAAAACCGCCACCCCCTTACACTTGGAAAACGACAGAAGAAAACCTTGCTCAATCACAAACCTTGCCTCCAATCCCTCAACAGACCTTTCCGCTTGGACAACCATATTACTATTGTCACAGATGTAAAAAGTATGTTTATCCCGTTCCCAGTAGTCAGATTTCTGGTGCTGGTTGGGTGGTTTTTGCTTTGCTGCTGATTTTTTGTCTTCCTCTTTTTTGGATTGGTTTTTTGATTAGAGAAGCTATTCTGGTTTGTCCGTTTTGCAGACTCAAAATCCAATAAATTAACAGCTTAGATTTCGGTTGCTTTGATTTTTGATTTGGAAAATCCTTTGGCAACTTGCATTTCCCGTTTGAATCTGCTTTTTTCGGGTATTGCTTAAAATAACTTTCAATTTGAATCCTTGTAACTCCGTTGTAAGTAGGCATTAACAAAGTGATGATCTTTGTAGGGTAAGATAAAAGATAGGGAAAACATTTTTTTATTTTATTTTCTAAGTTCTGTAACGATTTCATCAACGATCTTTTTAGCGTCGCCGAAGAGCATCAAGGTATTTTCTCTAAAAAATAAGGGATTTTCGACACCTGCGTAACCGCTTGCCATGCTTCGCTTCATTACTATCACGTTTCTAGCTTCCCAAACTCTCAAGACAGGCATTCCAGCTATTGGACTATTTGGGTCTTCTAGAGCGCTGGGATTTACGATGTCATTTGCACCTATGACCAGAACTGTGTCGGTTTGCTTGAATCTATCGTTGATTTCTTCCATTTCAAAAACGATGTCATAGGGAATGTTAGCCTCTGCAAGTAGAACATTCATGTGTCCGGGGAGTCTGCCTGCAACCGGATGAATTGCAAAACGAACATCTATACCTCTTTCGCGCAAAATTCTTACAACTTCTGCTAGCGAATACTGCGCTTGAGCAACTGCCATTCCGTAGCCAGGGACTATGATGACTGAACGTGAGTTAGAAACTATTTCCGCAGCTTGTTTTGATGTTATGGAATTGACTTGTTCTGTTTGGGTTGTAGAAGTTAAGGTTGAGCCTTCCGTTCCGAATCCTCCAAGTATTACGCTAATAAACGAGCGATTCATACCCCGACACATGATGTAACTTAAGATAGCACCACTGCTACCGACAAGCGCTCCTGTTATGATAAGAAGATCGTTACTGAGCATAAATCCAGCGGCTGCTGCTGCCCAACCCGAATAGCTGTTGAGCATCGAAACCACAACCGGCATATCGGCTCCGCCGATTGCCATTACAAGGTGAATTCCCAAAACCCCGGTCAAAACGGTTGCCAACAAAAGAACGTTTTGTCCTTCAGGAGCATTCATTCGCAGAAAAATGACACCCAAAGTGATTGCTACGACCAGCATTAGAAGATTTATCAGGTGCCTACCGGGAATCAAAAGCGGTTTGCCTGTGATCAATCCTTGAAGCTTTCCAAAGGCAATTACAGAACCTGTAAAAGTTATCGAACCGACGCAAACGCCTATGTAAATTTCCGCCAGATGAATTAGCTTTTCGGCTTCTTGAATTTGTTGTTTTCCTAGATAAGTTGCAAATCCGACAAGCACAGCTGCCAATCCGACAAAACTATGCAGTATGGCTACGAGTTGGGGCATTGCTGTCATCTGCACACGCGAAGCTACAAAAGCCCCAATCATCGCCCCTGGAATCAAAACAGTAGCTAAAGCCAAATAACTTTCAGAGTTCATCTGTGCAGCGGTTGCAACCAGAGCAATAATCATGCCCAAGATACCATAAAAATTTCCTCTGCGTGCCGTTTCTTGGTTCGATAGGCCACCAAGGCTCAGAATAAACAGAATACTGGCGGCTATGTAAGCGACTGTAATTAACCCTTCTTTCATAAGCATTGAGAGTTTTGAAGAAATTTACTTTCTAAACATTGCAAGCATTCGATTAGTGACCAAAAATCCGCCTGCGATGTTTATTGTAGCGACGAAAACAGCCACGGCCCCTAAGATTGTGGTGATGTTGAGTTCCAAACCTGAAAGTTGTAGCATTCCACCGACTATTATTATTCCGCTGATTGCATTGGTTACGCTCATCAAAGGCGTATGAAGAGCTGGTTTGACGTTCCATATCACTTGCCAACCGACGAAACAGGCTAACACGAAAACTGTAAAGTGGCTTAGTTTTGACGAAGGCGCAACCATTCCGATAAGAAAAAGCGCTAAGCCTGCAAGCAAAAGCCATAAGGGATTGATATTTTGTCTTGTCTCATGTGACGCGGCTTGGCTTGCCTGGACGGTTGCCGGAATTGTTTTTGCGGGTATTCCAGGTTCTGGGGAAGGTGGAGTCATCGGTGGCGGATATGTTATCTTGCCTTCATGAACAACTAAAGCCCCACGAATAACTTGGTCTTCGTAATTAACTTTTAGCGTTCCTGATTCCTTATCAAGAAGTTCCTCAAGCATTGCAACAAGTGTTGAGCCGTAAAGCTGACTTGCAAGGCTCGCCATTCTGCTGGGCAGATCGGTATAGCCGATTATCGTTACGCCTTTGTGAGTTATGATTTTACCTGGCTCGGTCATAGCACAGTTTCCGCCTTGCTCGGCAGCAAGATCAACAATCACAGAACCCGGTTTCATGCTTTCGACCATGCCTTTGGTAATTAATTTTGGTGCTGGTTTTCCGGGTATCAGCGCGGTTGTGATGATTATGTCAACTTCCATAGCTTGTTGTGCAAACAGCGCCATTTCAGCCTGTAAGAAGGCTTCGCTCATTTCTTTGGCGTATCCACCGACACCTTCGCCTTCTTCCTTGATGTTTATTTCCAAAAATTCTGCACCAAGACTTCTAACCTGATCTCTTGTTGCCGAGCGCGGATCGAAAGCCCTGACGATTGCACCTAGAGAACGTGCGGTTCCTATGGCTGAAAGTCCCGCTACTCCCGCACCAACTACTAAAACTTTTGCAGGCTCTACTTTTCCTGCAGCAGTCATCTGTCCACCTAGAAATCTCGGAAAATGGCTTGCTGCTTCGATTACCGCGCGATAACCCGCGATATTTGCCATTGCGCTTAAAGCGTCCATCTTTTGCGCTCTCGTTATACGTGGCACACCGTCCATTGCAAGAACGGTAGCTTTTCGCGAGGCAAGGTGTTCAAGGAGCTTTTTGTTTTGTGAAGGAAAAATAAAGCTAATTAGCCAGCCACCTTCACGCAAAAGATCGGCTTCATGAATCCCAAGCTTTGGATGTTGTTCTGGTGGACGAACTTTTAGAATCACGTCCGCCCACGACCAAAGTTCTTTTACATTCTCAAAAATTGTTGCACCGGCTTCTCTGTATGCTCCATTGGAAAAGGAAATCTCACTACCTGCATTACTTTCGATTCCAACTTCAAAGCCTAATCTCAAAAGCCTCATCACCGTTTGCGGTGTTGCAGCAACTCTTTTTTCTTCAAGATGAATCTCTTTAGGGACTCCAACCTTTATCATCGCTTTAATACAAAGCTAAAGTTTAGCAAAAAGATTCTCTTAGAGAAAATAAGACAAAAAGGGTTTCATCTTTGAGACATCGAAACCAAATCGCATAGTGAAAACCAAAGGAGAAACCGCAAAGCGAAAAAAACAAACGTTTTTTATTTGTCAATTTATTTTGCCCAAAGTTTTTTCCGCGAGAAATCTTGTAATGTTTTCGGGATTATGAGAATATCAAAGATGGAATTCTAATGTTTTGAAACAAATGAGATATGCAAGAGTTTACAGACAAAATGCCAGAGGACATCGGTAGATTCCCGATGGTTCCGATTCGCGATGTTGTGATTTTTCCATTTACGAAGGTAGCTTTTAAGATTGGCCGTCCTACTTCTGTGTTGGCGCTTGAACATGCGATGCAGACTGACAAAGTGATTTTTCTAGCTACACAGCATGATGCTTCAATTGATGAGCCAGAACCGGATCAAATCTATGCAGTCGGAACTTTAGGAAAGATTTTACAGGCTCAAAAGCAGGATAATGGGCAAATTAAGGTCGTAGTTGAAGGAAGAGAAAGAGCTAAAACGATTCGAGTTGAACGAAACGATGAAGGTGTTTTCTTTGCGATTGTTCGTAGAATTTCTTCAATAGATGAGTCTGGCTACAGAACCGATGGTTTTTTGCAAAAACTTCATGATTTAGTCGAACAATTGCATCGTTTGTCTCCGGATGCTGCGACGGAAGCCTTGCAAGCTTCGCTACGTGGCTTTTCAGCTGCACAGATTGCTGATGTTATGGCTTCTCACTTGCGTATTCCGGTCGAAGAAAAACAAAAACTTCTTGAAACATTTTCGGTTCAGGAAAGACTTGCAAAGTTGATTGAGATTTTAGAAATAGAAATAGACAAAAAACAGCTCGATCGGATTATACAAAGTCGCGTCAAAAAGCAGATGGACAAAAACCAGCGCGAGTACTATTTGAATGAGCAATTGAAGGCAATTCAAAAAGAATTAGGAAGGAAGGATGAGCGCGCTGAGTTTGAAGAGTTGAGAAAAAAAATAGAAGAGGCTGGAATGACCGAAGAGGCTAAGGAAAAGGCTTTACAAGAACTTGCACGTTTAGAGTATATGCCGCCGATGTCGGCGGAAAGCACTGTTTGTAGAACTTACATTGAGTGGTTAATTAGTGTGCCTTGGAACAAAAGAAGTGAGGAAATCGAAGATCTTGCAGAGGCTGAAAGAATTTTGAATGAAGACCATTATGGACTGGAGAAAATCAAAGAGCGAATACTTGAATATCTGGCAGTTCGTCAACTGGTTAAAAAGCCGAAAGGAACGATTCTTTGCTTTGTCGGTGCACCTGGTGTCGGAAAAACGAGTTTAGGAAAATCAATTGCGAGAGCCACAGGGCGAAGATTTGTCCGGTTAAGTTTAGGAGGAGTCCACGATGAAGCCGAAATTCGTGGGCATCGTAGAACTTACATTGGTTCGATGCCCGGGCAGATAATCCAACTTTTGAAAAGAGCAGGCACGATCAATCCCGTAATGCTTTTGGATGAAGTTGATAAAATCGGGCGTGATTTTCGTGGTGACCCTGCAGCAGCGCTTTTAGAAGTTCTCGATCCAGAACAAAATTGCACTTTTCGTGATCATTATCTGGACGTTGATTACGATCTCTCGCAGGTTTTTTTCATAGCAACTGCCAATGTTCTTCACACGATCCCACCGGCGCTTCAAGATCGATTGGAGATTTTGAGACTTTCCGGTTACACAGAGCGCGAGAAATTGGAGATTGCGAAACGGCATTTGATTCCAAAACAGGCAGAGTCGAGTGGCTTAGATATGGAGAAAGTCAAATTCACCGAAGATGGGATTCTTGAAATCATCCGTCACTACACGCGTGAAGCTGGAGTTAGAAATCTTGAAAGAGAGATTTCTTCCTGCATGAGGAAAGTTGCGCGTGAGTATGTTGTTGCCAAAAACAAGGATAGTTTTTGCGAAGTGGTGGATGCTGAAAAAGTTAGAAAATTACTCGGCAAGATTCGTTATCGCAAGCAAGATATTGCCAAACAGAGCGAGGTTGGGTTGGTTAACGGCTTAGCATGGACGGAAGTTGGTGGTGAGGTTTTACAAGTTGAAGCGACCTTAGTTAAAGGAAAAGGCGAGTTGATCTTGACGGGGCAACTAGGCGATGTTATGAAAGAATCGGCAAAAGCTGCTTTGACCTGCATTCGCACAAGAGCAGAGAAACTGAAAATCAAAGAAGAAGACTTCAGTGAGAAAGACCTGCACATTCATGTTCCTGAAGGGGCGATTCCGAAAGATGGTCCGAGCGCAGGTGTTGCAATTGCTACGGCGATGGTTTCCGTTTTCACAAACAAGAAAGTTCGTCATGATGTAGCAATGACCGGCGAAATTACCTTGCGTGGTAAAGTTTTGCCGATCGGAGGTGTTAAAGAGAAACTTTTAGCTGCTCATCGGCTCGGAATAAAAACCATAATCCTACCAAAAGATAACGAAAAAGACTTATCAGAAATACCGGAGGAAGTCAGCGAAGAACTGGTAATTCACCTAGTTGAAAGCATTGATGAGGTTTTAGATTTAGCTCTAGAGACAGAAGAAGTATCGGAAAAAACAGAAGATATTCTCGGCATAGGCGATTTGCTTTGGGATGAAGAAGCTGATTCTACAGACGTTTCCCTATCTGTGGAGTGATTGAGCAAGAAAGAAACTCGGCAATGTAAGGTTGTGTTTTAAGGCGGTCAAAGAGTCTGACTCCGAATTATGGTTCTTCTGTAAACCTTCTGCAAAAGTTGTCAATGTTCCGGCTTTAGTGGAAGGCTCACTCGAATTACGTTTTTCTATAAACTCCAGCCATTTTAAATAGTAGTGCCACTTCGGGTATCGGGTTTTTGCTTTTTCTGGTTAGTTTCTTAAAGGTATCGTATTCATTCCGGTGTGCAGAAAATCCAATAGCTCAAAGAAAACTTTTATACTATGTAGAACTTGCCAATAGTGTTATGGCTTTCATTGCTTGAATTTTACTACTTCCGAGATTGTTCAGCTACCTAACCGCCCATAGCATTTGCCCGCGCTTCGTCTTAAGGCACGTTTCAAAAGTCCAATTTGCCATTACTTGCTGAATAAAAGTTTCAAGATTTTGTTCGATCGCATACAATTAGATATTCCGGTTAAACAAGTTATTGGAAAAATGTGCTAGAAAGAGCTTATGAAGGGAAACTCCTTTTTTACAAAAGCTGTTCGTGCTGGTGAGGAGCTTGAGAAAAATTACGGAGCCGTTAGCGTTCCGATTTATAAGACAACTATTTTCGCATCTGCAAATGCGGACGAAGCCGCTGCTGTTCATTCACATCAAAAAGAAGGTTATTTTTACGGACGTTTGGGAAATCCCACACAAAATGCTCTCGAAAAAGCGATAGCAGAACTTGAAGAAGCCGAAGATGCACTTGCGTTTGCGTCCGGCATGGGAGCCATCGCTACTACTGTCTTGAGTTTGATCAAATCGGGTGATCACATCGTTGCTCCCAATTCCATGTATTCGACTACAACACTTTTTTCAAAGAATTAGCCGAGAAATTCAATGTCGAAGTTACATTTGTCGACACTTCAAAGCCGGAAAATTACGCAGATGCTGTTTGTAACAACACAAAAATTTTTTGGATAGAAACGCCATCAAATCCTTTGCTCAAAATAACCGATTTATCAGAAGTTGTTCAGATAGCACGTAAGAACGGCATTTTCACAATTGTAGATAACACTTTCGCCACCCCCTTTAATCAAAGACCTTTGAATTTTGGAATTGATCTTGTGATACATAGCGCAACAAAATATCTCGGCGGGCATAGCGATTTGACAGCAGGGGTGGTTGCAGGGAAAAAGTCTTTGATTGAGCAGATGCGCTTTCATGCAATCAAACTCTACGGCGCAAGCATTGCTCCTGATGTAGCATGGCTTACTTTGCGTGGTATCAAAACTTTAGCTCTGCGCATGGAGCGACAAAACTATAATGCATTTACAATTGCACAAAGACTTTTAGAACATCCAAAAGTCAAAGCTGTTTATTATCCTGGTTTGTCTTCGCACGAAAATCATGAAATAGCGAAAAAACAAATGAGTGGATTCGGCGGTATGGTTTCTTTTGATGTCGGTAGCATCGAAGCCGGGAAAAAGTTGGTTGATAACGTCAGGCTCTGCATTCTTGCGACTTCTCTCGGTGGTGTCGAAACCGTAATTCAGCATTCTGCTTCGATGACTCATGCTTCGCTTTTACAACAAGAACGCATGAAAGCAGGCATAACCGACGGTCTTATACGTTTGTCGGTCGGAATCGAAGATGTGAGAGATTTAATTGAAGATTTAGAACAAGCATTGGAAAAGTGTTAACTTTTTCTTAACTATGATTTTGTAGGTTTGGAAATCATAGCAAGTTTTGGCTTATCATATTTTCTTACGAATATGGGGTCTATAATGCGAAAATTCTGTTTTTTCACTGCTTTATTTTGTATTTTAATAAGTTTTTTAGGTTGCAGCGGGAGTTCAACCGAGAATTCTGAAATAAAATTGATAAGAGTTGATGGTTCAAGCACTCTTTTTCCTGTAACGGAAGCGGTTGCAGAAGAATTTCAAAAGCAAAAGCAGGGTAAAATTAGAGTGACCGTTGGGATCTCCGGAACAGGAGGTGGATTCAAGAAATTCATTCGTGGCGAAATTGACATTGCAAATGCTTCACGCCCGATATTGAAAGAAGAGATGGAACAAGCTCGTGCAAACGGAATCGAATACATTGAACTTCCCGTTGCTTTCGATGCCTTAACTGTTGTGGTGAATAAGGAAAATAACTGGGTTGATTGGTTTTCAGTTGAGGAACTAAAAAAGGTTTGGGAACCGGAAGCCCAAGAAAAAATTACCAGATGGAACCAAATTCGTCCTGAATTTCCTGATGAAAAAATAGCTTTGTTTGGAGCTGGCGCAGACTCTGGAACGTTCGATTATTTCACGGATGCAATAGTTGGGAAACCAAAGGCTAGCCGCGGCGATTATACTGCAAGCGAAGACGATAACGTTTTAGTGCAGGGTATCGAAGGAAATAAATACTCTCTTGGATACATTCCTTTTGCCTACTACGAACCACACAAGGACAGGATGAAAGCCGTTCCGATAAAGTGGGACAAAAACAAAATCAAAGAACCTGTTGAACCTTCATTAGAAAATGTTTTGAAAGGAATTTACAATCCACTTTCACGTCCTTTGTTTATCTACGTCAATAAAAAATCTTTGGAAACAAAGCCTGAAGTCCGAGAATTCATCGAGTTTTATCTGAAAAACGCTTCTGTTTTGACGAGGGAAGTCAAATACCTTCCGCTTCCCGATAGCGCATACGAAGTTTGTCTTCAAAGACTTCAAAAGATGCAAGTAGGGACAGCCTTCGGCGGCGTTCCTGAGGTCGGTCTCAGCATTGAAGAAATAATGAGTCGGGAACCCAGGTTATAAAAGCTCGTGGTTTGAGAAAAACAAATTTTTAGCTAAAAGTGGCTTGAGGAAAAAAGATTATTTCTAACAAATAGTGCCGAGGCAAAATTATTTTTAACAAAGTAAATGGTGATTTAAGGAAAATAAAAATCAGAAGATATATTCAGAGGGGATATGGACCCGGCGATAGAGAGGACTAAACTAAGCGAGTTTTGGGATTCCGAGCAATTTATCCGAATAAAAGAACGAATAATCGAGTCTTTGCTTTTTCTTGCCGCCTTTTTTTCGATAATCATTACTCTTGGTATTTTCGGAACGTTGGTTTATGAATCTTTGACGTTTTTCAGCCGTGTTTCCTTAATCACATTTCTAACCGACACACTCTGGACACCATTATTTTATCCCCCTAGGTTCGGAATCTTGCCTTTGGTTACGGGAACATTGGTCACAACAGGCATAGCTTTGGCTATTGCTTTGCCCATAGGTTCGATTGTTGCGATTTATCTGAGTGAATTTGCACCGAGAGCTGTCAGAGAATTTCTCAAACCTGTTTTGGAGCTTCTGAGTGCAGTCCCGACAGTTGTTTATGGATATTTTGCATTGCTTTTTGTTGCGCCACTACTACAAAAATTTATTCCCGATTTGCCGACTTTTAGCATGCTAAGTGCAGGAATTGTCATGGGTATAATGATAATTCCCTATGTTAGCTCGTTAAGTGAAGATGCAATGCGAGCTGTCCCGATGTCGCTTAGAGAAAGCGCTTATGCTTTGGGAGCAAACAGAATCATAACCGCTGTTAAAGTTGTTTATCCAGCAGCTTTATCTGGGATAATAGCTTCATATATTTTAGCGGTTTCCAGAGCTTTGGGCGAAACGATGATTGTAGCAATAGCTGCGGGAATGCAACCTAATCTAACACTAGATCCTAGAGAACCTGCGGCAACAATTACCGCTTTTATTGTGCAAGTGAGCCTAGGCGATTTACCGCACGGAAGCATTGGCTATCAGTCAATTTTCGCTGCAGGATTGACACTGTTTTTAATGACTTTGATTTTCAACGTCGTCGGATTTTATCTTCGTAAGAGATATAGAGAAACTTACTAGAGATGAGCGATTTTGCAAAAATAATTAAAAAACGAAAAAGAGAAGACCTTATTTTCAACATAATCGGCATTTCTTGCACTCTTGTTGGGATTGTAACTCTTGGTGCTTTGATTGTTGACTTGTTGATAGACGGTTTGCCACGCCTTGATTGGCAGTTTTTTACTTCGTATCCTTCGCGTTTTCCCGATAAAGCCGGTATCTTATCAGCATGGGTTGGGACGCTGCTGGTAATGTTGGTTACTGCCGTAACTGCTGTTCCGCTGGGTGTAGCAGCGGGAATTTATCTTGAAGAATATGCCCCAAAAAATTGGTTGACAAGTTTGATAGAAATTAACATTGCGAACTTAGCCGGTGTGCCGTCAATAATCTATGGGTTGATGGCATTGGGACTTTTAGTTTATCAGTTGCATTTAGGACAAAGTATTTTGACAGGCGGAATAACGCTTTCCTTTTTGATCTTGCCGATTGTGATTGTAGCAACACGCGAAGCTCTGCGAACAATTCCGCAAGGCATCAGAGAGGCGGCTTTGGCTTTAGGTTCAACGAACTGGCAAGTTGTCAGATACCATCTTTTGCCCTATTCAACGGGTGGTATTTTAACGGGTGTTATCATTGCTTTGTCTAGGGCAATCGGAGAAACAGCTCCGCTGGTTACAATCGGAGCGCTAACTTTCATAGCATTTCTGCCGCCTTCACCGATACAAAACCAACCACCTTACGTTTCTTTCGATTGGCTTTGGTCACCGTTTTCAGTTCTACCGATACAAATGTTCAATTGGGTTTCAAGGCCCGATAGAGAATTTGCTGTAAATGCTGCAGGAGCAGGACTTGCTTTGATAACAGTAACGCTTACACTTAACGCCGCAGCAATCTATATTCGTTATCGAATGCGCAAGAAAATAACTTGGTAGAAAATCGGTAGAAAAAGGATTTTGGTAGAAGAAAAACTTTGGGTAAAACGAAAGCTTGATGTATTCGTTTTCACAAAATCAAATTGAGACTGTCGGTTTTGAACCGAAAGCCAAGATCAAGGCTGAGGTCAAGAATTTGAACTTCTACTACGGCAAGAACAAGGTTTTGAAAGATATAAACTTGAGTTTTGCCGAAAACAAGGTAACAGCAATCATAGGACCTTCTGGTTGCGGTAAGTCAACGCTTTTGCGTTGCATGAATCGAATTCACGATCTCTATCCTGATATTCGCTATGAAGGGGAAATTATTTTATATCCGAGTGGTATCAACATTGTATCTCCTGAAGTTGATCCGTTGGAGATGAGAATGCGAATCGGGATGGTTTTTCAAAAGCCTACGGCATTTCCGAAGTCTATTTTTGAGAACATAGCGTTTGGACTTCGATTGCAAGGGGAGCGGAGAAAAAATGTGATTGAAGAAAAAGTTGAGCAAGCTTTGCGGATGGCTTTTTTGTGGGATGAAGTTAAGGATAGGCTTCATAAATCGGCTTACAATCTTTCTGGCGGTCAGCAACAGCGACTTTGCATTGCACGTGTTTTAGCGACGACTCCAGAAATACTTTTGTTCGATGAGCCAACATCGGCGCTTGATCCAGTTGCTACGGCAAAAATCGAAGAATTGATCACATTTTTGAAAGAAAAAGTGACTATAATAATCGTGACTCATAACATGCAACAGGCAGCGCGCATTTCCGATTACACGGCTTTTATGTATCTAGGTGAGTTGATAGAATTCAACACGACAAAGAAGATATTTCAGAACCCGTCCAAAAAATTGACAGAAGATTATATCACGGGGAATTTTGGCTGATGCACCAGAGAATCATAGACAAGTATCTTAGCGACTTAGAAGCAAAACTTCTGCAAATGGGAACAGAAGTTGAGAATCTCTTGAAAAAGGCTATCAGATCTTTGATCGAGATAGACGAAAATCTGGCTAAAGAAGCCATTGAAATGGACAAAGCGGTTGATGAGATGGAGCTTGAAATTGACCGTTTTTGCATAGAGGTTTTGGCACTTCATCAACCTGCGGCACATGATTTGAGGTTTGTAATTTCGATAGCGAAAATTACGCCTATCCTTGAAAGGATCGCGGACCACGCCACGAGCATAGCTGAAGCCACAATCAAAATAAGCCAGCATCCGACAGTAAAAAGCTATGTCAAAATTCCGCTGATTGCCGAGAAAGCTTGCCAGATGTTGAAAGAATCACTAGAGGCAATAATATCGGAAGATTCTGAAGTAGCACGTCGAATAATAAAACAAGACAAAGAGATTGATGAAGACTACAAGGAAACATTCGATAGGCTTCTGGAAATGATGATCGAAGATACTTCAACGACAGCCGTAGCAGCACAGCTTCTTTTTGTTGCAAAGCATCTTGAGCGCATCGGAGATTACATCAAAGACATCTGCGAGCTTACCGTTTACATGAAAGAAGCTGTTTTTATCAAGCATCACAGCGAATCTTCAGAATAGCGACTTGCTTTGCATTTTTTCTCAAGATTAGCTAAACTCATAGTTTCGATAATTGAAAGTTTGCTGAGGTGGCGGAATTGGTAGACGCGCCAGACTTAGGATCTGGTGCCCAAAAGGCATGCGAGTTCGAGTCTCGCCCTCAGCACCAGTTATCCTTCCCTTTTAATCTAACAAATAGCCCGTCCCTGTTAGGCGTGCTATAATGCAAAAGCTTGGAAAAATGATGAGCAAAGCAGAAGTTAAGGAAATTTCGCCGACCGTAAGAGAAATCAAGGTCACAATAGAACCTGAAAAAGTTAAAGAAGTTTATAACAAAGTAAGCCGTGTCTTTGCTAAGACAGCTTCTATTCCTGGATTTCGCAAAGGACTTGCACCTTTAGATTTGGTGAGAATCCATTACAAGGATGAAATCAAAGAAAGAGTTTTTAGCGAGCTTGTCAGGGATGAAGTTGTAAAAGCCATTGAAGAGACGGGGCTTCGCGTGCTTTCCGAAGAACCGCAAATTTTTGTGGAAAATTACAAGACGTCGAAATTGAATGGAACAGAGGAGGTCTCGATAAAGGCAATCTTTGAGGTGATGCCGGAGATTTCGAAGCTGGAGTATGAATGCTTAGAAGTTGTCAGGCGCACAAGGCCCGTTACGGAAGAAATGGTTGAAGAGCACATCGAAGAGAGGCGTAAAGCTTCAGCCGTGTTTATTCCGATAGAAGGAAGAAAATCGGAAATAGGCGATACTGTCATTGCGGATGTCAAGGGTTGGTTTTTGGATGAATCCAACGACGAAAATGCTTTAGACTTAGATAATCCCGATATAGAAGTTGAAGATGCGGAAATTTTGCTCGGAGACAAAACAGTGAAAAGTGAATTTAGCGATAATCTCGTCGGAGTAGAGGAAGATGACGAAAGGGAGTTTGTAGTTCGTTACAGTGAAGATTATTTTCAGAAGGAATTGGCAGGCAAAGCAATAAAATACAGACTAAAAATTAAATCCGTCGGAAAGGTTGAAATTCCTGAACTCGATGATGCATGGGCGCAAGGCTTAGATGAAGGCTACAAGTCACTGGCAGATTTCAGAGAGAAAGTCAGAAAGAACTTAGAAACCCTCTCAAAGTTAGAATCTGATGAAAAGCTACAAGATGCAGTGGTGGAAGAACTACTGAAGAAAAATCCAATAGAAGTTCCGCTCACTCTCGTTCACCATCAGGCTAACTTTTTGTTAAGGAATCTTTTAAGTGAGTTTAAAGAAAGAGGTTTTGATGTTAAAAACACCAGTGAAAGGACTTTACGGGAACTTCACTTGAGTTTAATGCCGAAGGCGGAAAAGCAAGTCAGGGCCGCTTTGATTTTGGATAAAATCGCCGAGATAGAAAAAATCGAAGTTAATGACGAAGACTTGCAGAAAGAGCTTGAATTGATTGCAAGAATTAACAAGCTCAATGAAGAAGAAAAAGAGAAGCTTCTGCAAAATGAAAGATTCAAGAAGAGTTTGGAAGACAACATAAAGGTTAGAAAGACGATTCAGCGAATAATCGAGAAAGCCAAAGTGATCGAAGGTGAATGGATTGAAGATTCAACAGAGGTTGCGGAAAAAGTTGAAACAGCTGATTCGGGAGATTCCACTACCGCTGAGGATTCTGAAGCTAAAGATTTTGGTGTTGAAAAATCTAATGCAGAAAAGTCGGAAACAGAAACATCGGAAAAGCCTGAAGCAGGAAAGTTGGAAGAATTGAGAGCAGAAGAAAAAGCGGTAGAATCAGGTGTTGAAGGAGGATCAGATAGAGAAGGGAAGCGATCAGATTAGAAAGTAGAGAAGCGAAGAAATCAACAGAAAGTAAACGAAGTAGTTGTGAAAGGTTCCTAAAAACGCAAGAAGTATGTTTTCTAAAAAATCACGGGACGAGAAATCTTTGTTTGAAACAATCACAAAGATTGCCAAGTAAAGAAATTGCAGGAGCCGTTAAGATTGTCGAGTTAGCAGAGTGCTGTTGGTGCTTGGTTGTTAATTCTGCCTAAAAATGCGAGTTTTGATTTTTCTAAGCCAAATTGTAAAATCATTACTGGATTTAGAAGAGGTAGGTGAAAGATTATGTTAGTCCCAATGGTGGTTGAACAGACTTCGCGTGGTGAAAGGGCGTTCGATATTTATTCAAGGCTCCTCAAAGACAGCATTATCTTCATAGGAACACCGATTGACGATACTGTTGCTAATTTGGTTGTTGCTCAGATGCTCTTTTTAGAAGCAGAAGATCCAGAAAGAGACATAAATCTTTACATAAACAGCCCTGGAGGATCGGTCACGGCGGGAATGGCCATATACGATACTATGCAATTGATAAAAAACGATGTTGCCACGATTTGCATAGGACAATGTGCTTCAATGGGAGCTTTGCTCTTAGCGGCAGGCACTAAGGGCAAGCGTTTCGCTTTGCCGCATTCGAGGATTTTGATTCATCAGCCTTCTGGCGGCGCACAAGGACAAGCTACCGATATTCGAATAATGGCTGAGGAAATCTTAAGAATAAGGGAGATGACATCGAGGATTTTAGCAAAGCATACGGGGCAAACTTACGAAAGAATCGAAAGAGATGTTGAACGGGACTTGATTTTCACGCCGCAACAAGCTAAAGAATACGGATTGATTGATGAAGTCATAGAACATCGTTGATAGCTTATATGCCGTTTCACAAACTAGAAGAAACCTTGCGTTGCTCGTTCTGCGGAAAAACGCAGAATGAAGTTAGAAAACTAATCGCCGGACCGAGCGTTTATATTTGCAATGAATGCATTGATATCTGTAACGAGATAATCAATGAGGATGAACGCAACGAAGCGGTTTCGGGTGGCAGAGTTGCTGTTCCGAAACCTGCGGAAATGAAGGCGTTTCTTGATGAGTATGTAATAGGTCAGGAGGAGGCCAAAAAGCGCCTTGCTGTTGCTGTTTATCAGCATTACAGGCGAATAGAATTCGCCAAGCGCCGGGCGGATATTGAACTTCAGAAATCGAATATACTTTTGATAGGTCCTACCGGCACTGGAAAAACGTTACTTGCACAAACGCTGGCACGTTTTCTGAACGTGCCTTTTTGCATTGTTGACGCTACAACTTTGACCGAAGCTGGTTACGTTGGTGAAGACGTCGAAAATATCATTTTGAAACTTTTACAAGCTGCCGATGGAAATGTTGAACGTGCACAACAAGGAATTATTTTCATTGATGAAATCGATAAAATCTCTCGCAAGGATGAAAATCCTTCGATTACAAGGGATGTTTCTGGTGAAGGCGTTCAACAGGCACTTTTGAAAATTCTGGAAGGAACTATAGCGAATGTTCCCCCACAAGGTGGAAGAAAGCATCCGCATCAAGAATTTGTCCCGGTTGATACGACGAACATTTTGTTTATCTGCGGTGGAGCTTTCGTGGGTCTTGAAAAAATAATTGAGAGGAGACTCAGGAATAAATCTTTGGGCTTTCAAGCCGAAATAAAACTTTCAAAACAGCGTATCAATGAAGCCTTGCAAAAAGTAGAACCGGAAGATTTGATTAAGTATGGTTTAATTCCTGAATTCGTCGGGCGCTTGCCTGTTATAGGAGTTTTGCATGAGCTTGATGAAGACGCGCTCGTTAGAATCTTGACCGAGCCTAAGAATGCCTTGATAAAACAGTATCAACGCAAATTTGAATTCGACAATATCAGACTGAAGTTTTCCGAGGAAGCAATAAGGGCAATTGCCCGTCAAGCCTACGAAAGAAAAGTTGGAGCACGTGGTTTGATGATGATTCTGGAAGAACTTCTTCTTGACCCAATGTATTATTTGCCTTCACAAAAGAAAATCAAAGAACTTGTCATAACAAAAGAAATGGTTGAAAGAAAAGTGCCTGTTTTTGAGGTGCTTAAGGATACAGAAGCGGCTGCTTAAGGATGAAGCCTCAAAATAAGGATTTCAGAATTCAAATCTGCGTTAATCTCAGTTTTTAGCTTCGCTCTTTCGGGAATTGAAGAACTCATTTTGTTTGTAGCATGCTTTTTGCTGGGATTCTTTGTAACAGAAAGGAAAGGAGAAATGTGGAACCCAAAGGATAAATTATCACACCAACGGCAAAGTAAAAAAGAAGAAAATGTTTCGATAGATCAACAATTGGCGAGATTGGAAGAAGATATAAGAAGGCTAAAAATTGATTTCGATATATATTTCAACGGTGGCTCCCAACGCCCGCCACATGAAGCCCGTGGCAGAGTGGAAGCAATGATAAAAAGAATATCGGACAACAGGAATCTAACCTACGCTCAGCGTTATCTTTTCAATAACCTGGTGGCTCGTTATGTGTCCTACAGAGAACTTTGGCGACGGACCTTGAAGGCAAGAAACGAACCAACTTTCTAGGCAAAAACGTTTTTTCGGTTTGTATCTCAAGAGTCTTCACTCGCTAAAAGCAAGGAAAACCGTTTTTGTCTTACCGAATAGCTTGTTTTTGTCGAAGAAACACTACGAACTTGTTTGAAGTTTGACAACGTTTTCTGCTTGTGGACCTTTCGGTCCGTTGATTATTTCAAATTCTACTTCTTGACCTTCAGTCAATGTTCTGTAGCCATTGCCACTTATGGCACTGTAATGCACAAAGACATCTTTTTCACCTGGTCTTTCGATAAAGCCGTAGCCTTTTACATCATTGAACCATTTCACTCTTCCGATTACTCTTACTTTTTCCATTTTTTTTCCTCGCCACAAAAAATGAAAAACGGTGTAAATCTAGCTGATTTTTAGCTTGATGTCAAGTCAAAGTATTTCGAGCATTTTCCAAAAGTTTTGTTTAATTGATGGACGGATCGCTTAAATCAATGTAGAATTTTTTATCTGAGTTTCAAAGATAGGGGTGAAGATGGAAGAATACGGTAAGAGCGCGCCGTTGTCTTACAGTAAGTATTTGAAAGTCAAAGAGCTGATCAAGTTACAAGAAACTCTTTCCGATCCAGTGAGCCACGATGAAATGCTTTTTATCATAATTCATCAAACCTACGAGTTATGGTTCAAAGAAATTCTTCACGAAATAGATGCGATTATAAATTGGATAGAAGAAGATAGGCTTTTTCGTGCGAATCATTCGTTGAAAACCGTGGTTGCGATCGGCAAGGTTTTGGTGTCTCAAATTCATATACTTGAAACAATGGCGCCGATAGGTTTTTTGGAGTTCAGAGACCGACTAAAGCCAGCCAGCGGTTTTCAGTCGTTTCAATTTCGCGAGATAGAGTTTGTTTCGGGATTAAAGGACGAAAAAATTCTAAGCGCTTTCGGGGACGATCTGGAAGCCTATGAAAGATTGAAAAATAGATTTGATTCACCATCGTTGGCAGATGTGTTTTGGAAAGCCTTACAACGTAAGGGTTACGATGTCTCGACCTACGAAGGTCGCATCAACTCTATGGTTCATATCCTGACCAACCCGGAAAGGGAGCCTGAAATTTATGTAATGCAAGATTTGTTGATAGAGCATGATGAAAACATTTCTCTTTGGCGGTATCACCACGTTTTAATGGTCGAAAGAATGTTGGGAATGAAAAAAGGCACAGGCGGTTCGGAGGGCGTGCCTTACTTGAGAAGCACTTTGCAGAAAAAATTTATGCCTGAACTCTGGGCAGCAAGAACTTACTTGAAGCTTTAAGAAGATTCTGGAGTTTCGGGAATCTGAACTTTGGGATTCTAAAACTTTCGAGTCTGATTATGGTTGGGATTTGTAGTAGATCGGAGAAATTGCAAAAGAATCAGAATAGTTTCGGCAGACTGCCAATATCTTAGAGCCGTTTCAGATGTTAACTTAAAATTGCAAACTTCGTAAATTTCATTCAAAATAGGCATTCGATGGCATATCTTGCTACAATTTCAATTACCGACTTTAAGTTTCGGTCTAAAATGTTTTTGTTTTGTAGAAAGAGCTTATGGAAGCGATTAGGAAAAAACTTCAAGAAGAGCTTAAGCAATTAGAAGAAGAACTCCACAATAAGTTGCCGAAAGAAATTCAGAAGGCACGTGAATATGGCGACTTGCGAGAAAATGCAGAATACAAAGCTGCTTTAGAACGTCAGTCCATCGTAAAGGCAAGGATTATGCAGATTCATCAGCGCCTTAGAGAAATTCAGTCTGTTGATCTGTCTCAAATCCCGAAAGATAAAGTCGCCTATGGTTCAAAAGTCGTTCTATACGACTTGGACATTGAGGAAGAAATAACATATAAACTCGTAACTTCAGAAGAGAGCAATCCCGAAGAAGGTTTGATTTCAACGGTTTCACCCATAGGACAAGCGCTGATGGGAAAAGAAGAGGGTGATATTGTCAAAGTGAAAACTCCGAAGGGATGGCGAAATTTTGAGATAAGAAAACTTTACACGATTCACGATCAGCAGTAAATGGCAATGGTCGGGAAATAAGCAATGGTCGGAGCAAGCATTGGGCGAGGTGCATCAAGGATCATCAACTTGATGGTTCAAGGGATTGTTGCGGCTAGAATTCACCCAAACATTTTAACTACAGTTGGAGTTATAATAAACGTCTTCTGCGGGATACTTTTCGGTGTGGGCGAATTTTTCTGGGCCGGAATTGTTTTGATAACAGCTAATCTTTTCGATATGCTTGATGGAAGCGTTGCAAGAGTTACCGGCAATGTAACAAAATTCGGCGCATTTTTGGATTCCTCGCTTGATAGACTCTCCGATATGGTCGTTTTCGCAGGCATAATCTTTTTCTATGCAAGCAACACATCGCAGAGGTCTTTGCTAAATGCTTTTTTGGCTCTTGTCGCTTTGATGGGATCAGTAATGGTCAGTTATACAACTGCACGAGCTGAAAGTTTAGGAATCAAAGCCAACGTTGGATTCCTACAGCGTCCCGAAAGAGTCGTTCTGATAATTCTAGGCGCGCTTTCTACTCACTGGGAATCATCTAGCTTTTTCGCAAATAGAATGCCACAAGTGCTTTGGATATTAGCCGTATGTTCTTTCTGGACATTTATCCATCGAATGTATTTCACTTGGAAAGAACTAAAACGACTTAAAACCGAAGTATCATGAGTTGGATATTTGAAAATATAGCATGGCAAGAAATCGTATTTGCGGTAGTAATTTTCTTGGTTTCTTTGATAATTAGCTTTCTTGCCATAGTGCTTGTTATTGTAAAACTGCCCGCGAATTACTTCAGTTCGCACTATCAACAGGATTTTATGCCGGATAGTCCGTTTTGGATGCGGTGGGGAGCTGTCGTATTGAAAAATCTTCTAGGCTTATTTTTAATCTTAATCGGAGTAATGCTCTCTCTTCCCGGTATCCCTGGTCAAGGGCTTTTAACGATTCTGTTGGGCTTGATAATGCTGGATATTCCTGGGAAAAGACCGATAGAAGCTAAAATTATAAGTCGTCCTTCAATCTTGAGAACAATTAACAATTTACGGACTAGATTCAACAAATCTCCGCTCATTTTTGATTAGGGTCTATGGGAATTTTGGATGTTTTTAGCAAAAACGAAGAAAAGGATTTAGAGAAAAAAAGGCGAGAGTTTTTGCTCAAACAGGGAAGAATCACCGAAGGCACTATCGTTGACAGTCAAACAACCCCGCAAGGTGAAGTTGTTTTCTACGTTTACAGCGTTCAAGGTGTGGATTTTGAGTCTTCCGAACTCTTAACGCCAGAACAAGCAAAAAATCTCTCGAAATACGCACCCGGATCGAAAGTAAATGTTCGTTACGACCCGAGGAATCACGGAAATTCTATTTTGGAATAATCTACATTTGGATTTGGGACGTCCTATGTTCAAGAAAATTTTGATTGCAAATCGGGGAGAAATAGCATGTAGAATAATCCGAGCCTGTCGAGAGTTGAAGATCAAGTCGGTTGCGGTTTATTCGGATGCAGATAGAAATGCTTTGCATGTTCGCATGGCAGATGAGGCTTATCATATAGGTCCTTCACCTTCGATTGAAAGCTATCTGCGCGGAGATAAAATAATCGAAGCTGCTAAAAAATCTGGTGCACAGGCAATCCATCCCGGCTACGGTTTTCTATCAGAAAACGCTAACTTCGTGCGTGAGGTAATAAAAAACGGTTTGGTTTTTATCGGACCGCCACCTGAGGCTATGGAAGCGATGGGTGACAAAATCTCCGCAAGGAGGATCGCCATGAGTGCCGGTGTTCCAGTTGTTCCTGGAACAATTGAACCCTTAAAGTCAGTTGAAGAAGCAATTGAAATAGCCCGAAGTTACGGTTTTCCCGTAATGCTAAAGGCTTCGGCTGGTGGTGGGGGAAAAGGAATGAGATTCGTTGAGAAAGAAGCCGATCTTAAATCTGCTTTTGAAACTGCTCGAAGTGAAGCTAAATCGGCTTTTGGTGATGATTCTGTTTATATTGAAAAGGCAGTTGTTCGCCCTAGACATATCGAAATTCAAGTTTTCTCCGATATGCACGGCAACCATGTTCACTTGGGTGAGCGTGAATGTTCGATTCAGCGACGGCATCAGAAAGTCATAGAAGAGTGCCCTTCGCCGATAAACGATTCTGCCTTGCGACAAAAAATGGGTGAGTGTGCCGTCAAAATTGCTCAAGCTGTTGGCTATGTTGGAGCTGGCACGGTTGAATTCTTGGTTTCAGATGAAACCAGAGAGTTTTATTTTCTTGAAATGAACACACGTCTTCAGGTTGAGCATCCTGTTACGGAGTTGGTTACAGGTATTGATTTGGTTAAAGAACAAATAAGGGTTGCTTGTGGTGAGAGACTTTCTTTCAAACAAGAAGAAATCAGATGGACGGGGCATGCAATCGAATGTAGAATTTATGCCGAAGACCCTGACAATAACTTTATGCCCTCACCCGGCAAAATCACCAGGCTTCGCATTCCTCAAGGCAACGGAATACGCGACGACGGTGGAGTTTACGAAGGTGCAGAGGTCTCGATTTACTACGACCCGATGATTTCAAAATTCTGCGCTTATGGAAGAAATCGCCAAGAAGCAATTGATCGAATGCGCAGAGCTTTGCAAGAATACGAAATAGGCGGAATCAAAACTACATTGCCTTTTTTCCGTGAAATCATCGAGGATGAAGAATTCTGTCAAGGGATTCTTGATACCGGATTTATTGAAAGATGGCAAAAGAGAAGAAAGAAAAACGAACCGTCTCAAATGGAAAAAGATTTTGCTATAATTGCTTCTGTTTTAGCTCATTCAAAGAAAACTTCAACTTCGGCAGTAGTTGCTACAGTAGCCACAAACGATAACCGGCCGAGCGAGTGGGTTATGGCCAGTAGAATGGCGTTGATGACTAACAGGCTTTGAAATCTGGAAAGAGAAAGGAAGTGATGATATGGAAAATTTCTTGACTCAACTGAAAGGAAAAAAGGTTGATGTTGCTTGTGGGGAGAGTGCAGTCATCAGGGGCGAAATAATCAAGGCTCAAGATGGTATTCTTTATCTTCAAGATGAGGATGAAAGGCAAGTTTATGTCGCCATTGACAAAATAGCCGCCGTCTGGGAAGTCAAAGAAAGTCATCATCGTCCCGGTTTGGTCAGCGTCAAATAAAACCCTTTTTGTGATTGTTCGAAATTCAGTAAAAATTGGACTTTCTCCTCGCATTGTTTTTTGTCAAATTTTTGCTAAATTCTTTTTTTAACCAAAACCAATAAGCGAGGCAAACTATGAAACTGGAGCATTTTTTGAACCAATTCGATGAAAAAGACTGGTTTGAAGCGATTGAAAAGCTTCTTCCAGAAATTCACGAGGTTGATAGAAATGCCGTTCAAATTTGGTTCCGATTTTATCCATTAAAACTTTTCAGATACATTCAAAATGCCGAAAACAAAGAAGAAGTTATCAGAAAATTCGCAATCAGAGGAAATTTTGAACTGAAAAATCAGATAGATTCTTCGCATAAGTTTCTTTACGGACACCGTTTTTGGAAGCAGGTTAAAGAAGCGATTGTTGAAGCGGAAAATCTTGATGAGAGCACCGATTTAAGCAGATTAGCTCTTTCGATTGCAGAAACAGTGGCACATAAGGCTAAAACTACTAAGAATTTAACCCTCGGTATCACGTTTGTTGGTTTGATGACGGTAGTTCAAGCGGGATTTGAGAACTTCAAACTTTCTGCTGGCGAGGTTTTTCTAACTAAAGAATTGGCAAAGAAGACACCTGAACAGATAGTTGCAGAAAGAGCAAAAGATGATTCTCAAGGGATATTCGGATTTTTAAGAACGATTGATAAGCAATACTCCGTAATCTTTGATGAATCGAGCAGAAACGGTAGATTCAAGGCTATTTTGAATGAGGAGATAACCTCAGCTGCAGCTAGGTGTAGTGTTAAAACCGATGAAAGATGCCTTGAAGGTCCAATACCAGTTGAATGCAAAAGTGCGGCTTGTGGAAGTTGTTGGGTAGGCATTCTTGGCGGGCAAGAGAAACTTTCTGAAGTTGAAAGGCTTGAGAGACGACGGATGCAATTTTTCGGTTACAATCAGCCGCCAGAGCCTAAACCGTTTTTGCGTTTGGCTTGTCAAGCTAAGGTCAAAGGAAACGTTACAATTGTCATTCCACCATGGAACGGAATCTTCGGCAAGGAAATTTACGGTATAGAAGAAGAAAAACTTGAAGGTGTAACAACTTCGGCTAAGAGAAATCGAGAAATTATACGTGAAGTTATAAAAAATCGGCTAACATGAAGTTTTTGTAGTAAAAAGCATGATGTTAGTGCAAAATTCGGCAGTTATGCTGACGAAAGGATTGAAATCTTCATCGATGCATGAGATACAAAATCTAGCAGTCAGTTGAGTGGTGCCTGCACATTTGTTTAGAACTGAGTGAGTTAATTCTTGAATGAAAAAACAACAACGTGGTACCTGCACATTTGTTTAGAACTGAGGCTGGCCAAAGAGCCATTCGGATGCATCCGAATTTGAATTCGATAAATGTCGTATGTCATAGCAGGAAAATCAGAAGATATTTCCTCTGTCTGAAGACTTGGAATCCAAGTTAGTTCGGTTGACGGTGATTTTGTCGATATTGAAATAGGGCAGAGGTTATTATGGAGAGAAGAGCTGCAAATATGCAGTAATTATTTTATCGCCCAGAAGTAAAGATATTATTGCTCCTGCTCCGAGAAATATGCCGAAAGGGATTTGAGTCTGCAAATTTCTTTCTCCTCTGAGCAGAGAGATTGCAATACCTGCTAGGGAGCCGGTGAAAGCACCTAAAAAAATCGTCAGAAAAGCAAGTCGCCATCCCAAAAAAGCACCGACACCTAGCATCATTTTAATATCACCCATACCCATTGCTTCTACTTTTCTAAGGTATTCCCAGAGTTTTGCAATAACAAGTAAAAAACCACTGCCAACCAAAGCGCCAAAGAGTGCAGACAGCAGCGTTACGGTCCAAATCGGAAAGCTTTCAAGCGCTGTGGCCGGAAAATAATTCAAGTCTGAGAAAAATTCCTTTCCAAAGAGTAGAGCGAAAACTACTCTAAAAACGAGAGCAAAAACAAACAAGGGGTAAGTTATGACGTTAGGCAAGATCATGTGTTCGGCGTCAATAAATATGAGTGCTATAACTGCTGATACGAAGGGAAGAGCAAGCAATAGAAAAGCATTTATCCCAACATAAGAAGAAGTTAAGAGAAAAACAATCGCAGTTAGAAATTCCACAAACGGGTAACGCAGGGAAATTTTATTTCCACAATGACGACATTTTCCTTTCAAAATTATCCAGCTTAGAATTGGTATGTTGTCGTAGGGTTTTATAGGGGTTTTACATTCTGGACAGAAGGAGTTCGGAAAAATAATAGATTCTTGCCTGGGCACCCTATAAATTACAACATTTAGGAAACTTCCGACGATCGCACCTAAGGAAAAGAAAAAAATGCTTGGGAAAATAAACTCCGTTTTAGTTATCAGATCTAAAAATGAAGACCCCTGATTCATCGAGGATTTCCAAAGCGTCTTCAAAGGTTTCGGTGAAGAACAAATACTCGAAAACAAAAAATGGGTCGTACAGGACTCGAACCTGTGGCCCGGTGATTAAGAGTCACCTGCTCTACCAACTGAGCTAACGACCCGATTCAAATTATAGCAACTCAACTTTCCATATTCAAAATGTCACCGCAAACATAAAATTCAAATTTTGTTGCAAATACCCTTAAAAATTTGAGAAAAAATTGATGAGTTTGTTCACAAGTATCCAAACATGTTAAACAGTTACTCGAGATACTTTCAAAGGCATACCAAGAAGATCATTTTTGGACGGAAACGAAAATTCTACTTTCAGTTCTTTGTCCTTCAGGATTTTTGCTATGCAGAAAGGATGTAAAACTTTTTGACGGGAAGATCAGGGTTTTGAAATGATCTGAATATCGGCGCGTCTTTTTGCTTCTTCCAGAAATTCTTCTATGTTCCTTTCTACCTTCGCTTCTAAGAGAATTTGGTTGATGTTTTGTTTGACAGATTCAAACGAAGGCACGATCGAATTAGGATTTCGGTGTCGAAATTCTGGCACGAAGACTTCCTCATAGTATCTTTTTTCTTCTTCGGGGGTGACTATCACGAACGAGCGAAACCGAAAATCCAAATACTTTTCAATCGTTATTCGTTGTTCAATGATCTTCTGAAAATTAGGGTCTTTGACGGATTCAAAGCCGACCGAACGGAGTCTTTTTTCAAACTCTAAGGCCGAAGGAAATTGCTCAATTATTCTTTCAATTTCCGATTTTATATCTGCTTCTGTCGGCGCATCACGCGGGATTTTTTTAGCTTCCAAAAAAAGAAGTTTCTGCTCTATCAAAAGCTCCAAAGCACGATTGAGTTCTTCTGCCTTAGGGTTGTTGAGAGAAACATTCGGGGAAAGAGCCATCTGCCAAAGAATATCGGAATAAGTAATTATCGAAGTTTCGGAGAACCCATAGCTGACAGTCGCAACGATTTTGTCAACAGTCTTTTGAGCTAGCGCCTCAAAACAAAAGAAAGCTATCAATAAAGCTAGTAAAAATACTCTCACCAAAGCTAGCATAAACTCTTGTTAAAAAGAAAATCAATTCCCTTGTTTACAAGATCTGAAAAAACACAAGGTTTTAATGTAGATTCTAGTTTTGTTCAAAGAATCCAATTTCAATTCTGAGATTTTTCTTTTCTACTTAAAAAGAATTTGAATCTTTTGGCAAATTTTATGACTTTGACTTGACATCGATTGCTTAATTTCGTATAGTTTCAAATTTCGGGTTTTGGGTGATCGCCTTCTTTGATGAGGTTGACAACAGGAATTGTAGCGTAGATAAAATCAGGAAATTTTGATAGTTTCACTGAAAACTGCTCTTAACAAGCAAACGCTACAGCAAAGTTGCAACCTTAAAAGAAAAAAGCAAGTTTAATCCGCTAAAAACAACAAGCAGATTAAAACTTGTGCTAACTGCCGGAGAATTTTTCGGTAAGAGTCAGGTTAAGAAACGATTTTCGTTTCGGTTTGAGATTTAATTTTAGATCGAGATTTATTCTAGAGTTCGGTTAAGTTATTGTTTGAGAAGGCTCGCTTACCGAGAGCCGAAAATTAACTTGATGAGGAACAAAATAACAGGGATCTTGAAACCAGAGAGCATAAAATGCAGAGTACAAAGACATTAGGAATAGAAACCGAGAACAGCAGGTGGAATGCTGCGCAACTGAAAGAAGATGCTTTTTGGAAGAGAGCAGGGGTGTTGGATTCTGAAATGAGAAGAGTTCTCTCACGTTATGTTCCAGTTATTGAAGAAGTGTCAAAAGGACTTGATCCCAACTGTAACATCCTCGATGTTGGATGCGGTCCAACCTGTGTTGGGCAATTTTTCACAGTAGGGACAAAAACTTACATAGACCCCCTTATGGATTCTTATTTGAAAACTTACTCGGAAAGACTTCCAGAGGGGGAAAAGATTTGTGGTGTAGCAGAGGATATTCCCAAGGAGGATGAAAGCTTTGATGTAGTAATTTGCATAAATGCTTTGGATCACATGGATAATCCTGTAAAAGCTCTATCGGAAATGCATCGAGTTTTGAAGAAAGAAGGAATGTTTTTGCTTGGTATTTTCTTACATCCCAGTTTGATAGCAGCTGCTCGTGGGGTTATTGAAAAATGGTTGCCGTTTTTTAGAGAGGAGGCACATCCATATTCGTTTACACTGAAAAGCATCCGTGAGTTTCTAAAGCCGTTCTTTTTTATTGAGAGAGAAATCAGAGTTTTTAGAAAGGATTCTGCTTTGATTCCATCACTTCATCGAGAAGATTGGATGTTTATTTGTAGAAAAGTAGTAAAAACAAGCTGATTTTTTCGGCTTGATACCTTAGGATTTAGCAAATTTACGAAATAAAAGATAAGGTCAACATCAGAGGTTGAGAAATGCCGACTATAAATCAATTAGTTCGTAAGGGACGTCAAAAGGTTAAGTATAAAACAGCAAGTCCGGCTTTGCAGGGTAATCCGCAAAAGCGTGGCGTATGCACGCGCGTTTATACTCAAACACCTAAAAAACCGAATTCGGCTTTGAGAAAAGTAGCACGTGTTCGTTTGACTAACGGAATAGAAGTAACGGCTTATATCCCAGGCATTGGACACAACTTGCAGGAACACTCGATTGTTCTGATTCGTGGCGGACGCGTCAAAGATTTGCCTGGTGTTCGCTATCACATTATTCGCGGAACTTTGGATGCTGCCGGAGTTGCAAACAGAAGACAAGGGCGTTCAAAATACGGCGCCAAGCGTCCAAAAGATGCTAAGCAAATTCCATCAAAATCAGGAAAGTGAGGAAAAATGCCGAGGAGAAAAGTTGCTAAAAAGAGAGAAGTTTTGCCCGATCCCATTTACAACAGCACGATGGTAACGAAGTTTATCAACTGCATGATGTGGGATGGGAAAAAGTCGCTTTCCGAAAGAATCTTTTACAATGCAATGAAAAAAATTGCAGAAAAGACTGGTGAAGATCCATTGAAGGTTTTTAGGAAAGCAATAGAAAATGTTTCACCAGTTCTAGAGGTTAAGTCACGTCGTATCGGCGGTGCGACTTATCAAGTTCCCGTCGAGGTTAATCAAGACCGTCGCAACACTTTGGCAATCCGATGGATTATCCAAAATGCGCGCAATCGTAATGAAAAAACAATGGAAGATCGCTTAGTAGGCGAGTTGATTGACGCAATGAATAATCGCGGCGGTGCAGTCAAAAAGAAAGAGGATGTTCATAAGATGGCTGAAGCCAACAGGGCTTTTGCTCATTACAGGTTTTAAGGTTTATGTCGAAGGTTACGTTGGATAGATTCAGAAATATCGGAATAATGGCACATATTGACGCCGGTAAAACTACAACTACTGAAAGAATTCTGTATTACACCGGTGTCTCTCACAAGATGGGTGAAGTCCACGAAGGCACTGCAACGATGGATTGGATGGAGCAAGAACAAGAACGCGGAATTACAATAACTGCCGCTGCTACAACTTGCTTTTGGAAAAGATTCGGTGTTGATTACAGAATCAACATCATTGATACGCCTGGTCACGTTGACTTCACGATGGAAGTCGAAAGATCGCTCAGAGTCCTTGATGGAGCAGTTGCTGTATTCGATGGTGTTGCGGGTGTCGAACCACAAACAGAAACAGTTTGGAGACAGGCAGATAAATATCGTGTTCCTAGGATCTGCTTCATCAATAAACTGGATAGGGCTGGCGCTTCATTTGAGAGAAGTTTTGAATCTATCATCAAGCGTTTAGGAGCAAATGCAGTAGCTTTGCAGCTTCCTATAGGGCTGGAAGATCAATTCAGAGGTGTTGTGGATTTAATCACTATGAAAGGCTTGATATGGAAAGATGAAACGAAAGGCGCCGAATACGAAATTATTGATATTCCAGCCGATTTGGTTGAACAAGCAAAAGAATGGCGCGAAAAATTGCTCGAACAAGTAGCCTCGATTGATGATGATCTGATGATGAAGTATTTGGAAGGAGAAGAAATATCGGAACAAGAAATTCGTAAGGTTCTACGCAAAGGCACAATCGAACAGAAACTTGTTCCCGTCATTGCAGGTGCTGCCTTCAAAAATAAAGGAGTTCAACCACTTTTAGATGCAGTCGTTGATTATTTGCCTTCACCGCTTGATATCCCGGCAGTCGAAGGCATAAATCCTAAAACAAACGAGATCGAAACCAGAAAAGCAGATGCAAAAGAGCCGTTTGCAGGTTTAGTTTTCAAATTGATGGCTGATAAGCACTTAGGACAGCTTGCATACGTGCGCATCTATTCAGGAACGCTAACTGCGGGGTCTTACGTTTATAACTCGACAAAAGGCTCGAAGGAAAGGGTTGGCCGTTTAATGCGGATGCACGCCAATAAGCGTGAGGATATTGAAAGCGCATCAGCAGGTGAAATCGTTGCAATCGGAGGAATGAAAAGCGTTACAACAGGCGACACGATTTGTGACGAAAATAAACAGATTGTCTTAGAATCAATAGAATTTCCCGATCCGGTTGTGCGTGTTGCTGTTGAACCTAAAACTAGAGCCGATCAAGACAAAATGAGCATGGCTTTAAGCCGCTTGGCTCAGGAAGATCCGTCATTTCAGGTTTCTACAGATCCTGAAACCGGGCAAACGATAATTGCCGGTATGGGAGAGCTTCATCTTGAAATTATTGTTGACAGGATGAAACGTGAATTCGGTGTTGAGGCGAACGTTGGAAAACCGCAAGTTGCATATCGTGAAACCATCACTGTGCCAGCTTCAGGAAAAGAGATATACAAACGTCAAACTGGCGGTCGTGGTCAATATGCTCATGTTGAGATTGAGATAGAGCCAGCTCCGGGGCAAGGATTTGTTTTTGAAGACCATATCACCGGTGGAGTGATCCCGCGTCAATTTATTAAACCAACCATGGAAGGTATTCAAGACGCAATGAGACGCGGATATCTTGCGGGTTACGAAATGGTTGACATCAAAGCAAAACTAGTTTTTGGTGGTTTCCACGAAGTTGACTCCGATGAGCGTTCATTCCACATAGCTGGTAGTTTGGCTTTTCAAGATGCGGTTAAAAAGGCTAAGCCAGTTTTGCTTGAGCCGATAATGCGCGTTGAAGTTGTGACGCCTGAGGAGTATATGGGTTCGGTTACAGGTGATTTGAACCGTCGTCGTGGACATATCGAAAAAATAGAAGCTAGACCCGGTAATGTTCAGGTCATTACAGCTTACGTTCCATTGTCGGAAATGTTCGGTTATACGACGGATTTGAGAAGTTTAACACAAGGGCGTGCAAGTTCTACGATGCATTTTGCACGCTATGAGCAAGCACCTAAAAACGTTGCTGATGAGATAATCGCCAAAGTGAAAGGCGCAAGTAGCTAAAAAGTTTTGAGTTAAAAATTTTTAAAGAAAAAGGGAGAACAGTAAGAAATGACAAAAGAGAGATTTGACAGAAGCAAGCCACACGTGAACATAGGGACGATAGGACACGTAGATCACGGTAAGACTACATTGACAGCAGCGATAACGAAGGTATTGTCGAAGAAGAATCCGAA
>Ga0197142_1000023_pt1 | contig 134332 bp, 108 predicted proteins | sample GBS60_MetaG_FD_148614 | JGI IMG/M metagenome (GOLD analysis project Ga0197142, IMG submission 148614) | Sediment microbial communities from Great Boiling Springs, Gerlach, Nevada, United States - GBS 60_MetaG | ecosystem: Environmental > Aquatic > Thermal springs > Hot (42-90C) > Sediment... | reverse complement strand
AGCCTTCTGCGTCCGATGTTGTGGCGCTTTTGAACATAGGTGCCTCAACAACGAACGTCAACATCGTGGAAGGCACAAACTCTCTTTTCATAAGAGACATAACGATGGGGGGGAATCAATTTACCGATGCTTTGCAAAAAGGCTTAGGAATAGGGTTTCACCAAGCTGAAGCTATCAAGAGAGGCATGAAAGAAGCTGTACAAGGATTTGATCAGGAAACTATTTCTAATTTGCTTGAAGCACCGATGGAATACCTGTCACTTGAAATTCAGAGAACTCTTGACTTTTTTAAGGCTACCAGTGAAAGGGGTGATGTTCAAGTAAGAAAGATTCTTATTTCTGGTGGTGGATCCAAGCTTGCGGGTTTTCCGGAATATCTCTCTTCTACTATGGGAATGCCGGTTGAGGTATTAGATCCTTTTCGTCAAATTAAGATTGATTCCAGAAAATTTGATCCGGATTATCTTAGCGAAGTAATGCCTGAGATGGCTTTAGCTGTCGGATTGGCTTTGAGAGGATTTTAGGTCAGAAGTTTAAGTTAGGAGAGTTAGGGAGATGATAAAGATTAACCTTTTAGAATCGGTTACCGAAAGACGAAACCCGACCGTAGTGACTGTTGAGAAGAAGGTAGCTAGTCCTGTTTCTCGACTTCTTGTCATGTCAATAGTCGTCGCGGCGTTGACGGTTCTGCTCATAGGTTTGGAAGTGATCTCAACGCAAATCAGAAAAGGTGAAGCAGAAAGAGAGCTTGAAGAGCAAAGGAAGTTAGCGGCTCAGTTAGAAGCTGTAATGAAAGAGCAAAAGGAACTCGAGCAAAAGATAGCAAACATTGAAGCTCGCGTTGCCGCAATTAAGAATTTAAGAGAAACTCAAGCCGGGCCTAGTGCCGTACTGGAAGCAGTAAGAGAAAGAGTTGCTATGCTTCCCCAGCTTTATCTCGAGAGTTTGGAACAGAGAGGCGATCAAATAACCATAAAAGGCAATTCGCCGAGTGAAGAAACAGTAACCCAATTCGGCCGTAGCCTTGAATTCTCGTCTGGTCTTTTTACTAACCTAAACATAGAAACTCAAAGACGAGAAATTGAGGCTGCTACGGCTTCAGCCGACAGCCAAGCTCCGAAGTTGAGCGTTGTGGATTTTACTATTCGAACCAACTACAATCCAAGCAGGAAGGATCAGAGTCAACAAACTCAACAAACTCAACAAGTTAGTAATCCGACATCTGGTCAGATTTCAGGCCGAACTAGTTGACCTAATCAACAATTAGCAAGACGAGGTGAGAGAAGATGCTTGAAAAACTTAAAGATGCAGAATGGTATATTCAACTTGTAGTTTTGGTTTTTGCCGGTGCTCTGTTGTGGTTTTTAGTTTATTACTTTTTCACCAGTGAAACTCGTGTAGAAATTGATAGGTTGAATGAAGAAATCGAGCAGTTAAAAGCAAAGAACCAACAGGCACAGATCGCCACGCAGAGAATAAATGAGTTTCGTGCTCTTTATGCCAGTAAAATGGCTGAGTATGAAGAACTAAAAGTTCTCCTTCCTGAAGAACGCGAGATTACCAACGTTCTTCAAGGACTTCAAGATACTGCTCGTGAAAGTCGTCTTATAGTCATGCGCTTTAGTCCTCGTGATGATGCGCAAAAAGAAGGTGGTATAATGGCAAAACCTGTTGAGGTAGAAGTCGATAGCAACTTTAACAACTTAAGAGTGTTTTTCGATAGAATGGCGAAATTGCCCAGAATTGTTTCCATAACTGATTTCAGCTTAAGGCAGCTTGAGCAACAAACGCCTGAGAGAACTTTACATGCTCAATTTTTATTAACTGCTTATTACGCTCCGCCCGAAAACCTTACCGCTACTCAAACTGGACCGGGCGCTCCAGCAGGGCAAACGCCATCGTCTGCTAATCAGCCAGCTATGACCAAGTAAAAATTTCTGAGAGAAAAGAGAAGGTTATGAGATTGAGAAGTTTTTTATTCCTTGTTTTGTTTTTAGGTGTTTTTTGCACAGTAACCGACGCTCAATCACGTGATCCATTTGCAAAACCTATTTGGGCTAGACCTAAAACCAATGTTTCTGGAGGAGGAAGTAAGACTTCTTCAGGAACATCACCTTTGGGAATACCTTCAATCGAAGCGCGGATAAATTATTACAAAAGGCTTCGGGAAGCTGCTATTTTGGATAACAAACCCATTCCGAAAGTAACCACAGTCTTGGCTCTAGATGAGCTAGCTGTTACAGGGATTTTCAAAACCCCACGTGGGTATGCGGCTATAGTAGAAGCTAAACCCCTGAAGCTTTCCTATACGATTTATCCAGGTGACAGGTTTTTCGATGGCCAATTGGTTGCGATCGAAGAAAACAAGCTTATTTTTCGTAAGGTAAAGAAACTAAGTAACGGCAAGTTTTCTATCTCAGAAGAAACAAAACCACTTAAACAATATACTGTTCAGCAAGAGTTAAGCGGAACAGCCCCGACTGAAACTACCGCTAGGAAAGAAACTACGGAAAAGGAAGTCCCCATAAATCAAGGGCAAGAAGCAACATCGCAACAGGAATCAGTTATTCCGGTGTTTGAAGAGATGCTACGCCAGCAAGGTTTGTCATCTGAAAAACCTGAGGAAAAATCGGCTCAAAAGAAGTTTTCTTCCGAAAAATCTGAAAAAAATTCTGAAAAACAACAAAAGGGTAAAGAAGGTAAACCAACAAAGTCCAAGAAGAAACCGTAAGAAAAGGGAGGAAATATGCTCAGAAGAAGCACGCCTAAAATTTTGCTTTCTTTGTTGATTATCGGTTTGATCTTTAACTTGGCTTTTGCCCAAGGAATTGCTCCCCAACAAGAAGGGAAAAGATATGGAGAACCAGGCTTTCGTGGTGAACCGATAAGCTTGAATGTAGTGAACGCTGATATTCGTGACATTCTGAACTATATTAGTGAACAATATGGAGTAAATTTCGTAATTGATAAATCTGTTAAAAGTGTTCCGGTTACCGTCAACATTACAGACGTGCCTTGGAATATAGCTTTAGATGCTATATTGCAATCTCAGGATTTGGGTGCTCAGGTTAACGGTCCGATTGTAAGAATCGCCGAGCGCAAAACTTTAGCCGATGAAGCAGCCGTAGAAGCTAAAATTAGAGAAAGTCGCCTTGATACATCGCCGCTATTTACCGAGTTTATTCGTCTTAACTACGCCTGCGGCGGTGGTGCCTGTGGTTCTCAAACAGGGTTTAAGGGCGGTGTCGTCGGCGGTGGTGGCGGTGATGGTGGTGGCAGTGATCAAGGTATTTTAGGGATTATCAAAAAGCGTCTTTCAAGAAGAGGCTCAATTGAAGTGGATGGTAGAACCAATACCTTGATCATAACGGATGTAAAGGAAAACATTGATGCTATCCGTCAGTTAGTGGCTTTACTTGATCAACCAGAACCGCAAGTTGAAATAGAAGCTCGCATAGTTGCAGCAAACAGAAATTTCAGCCGTGACCTAGGTGTTCAACTTGCTGCAGCCCTCTTAACAGAGGCAAAGAGGGGTGGCGGTGGTGTCTTGTCAACGATCGGTGGTGGTATCGGTGGTGGCACTGGCGGTGGAACTGGTGGAGGAACTGGTGGCGGCACCGGTGGTGGAACTGGCGGTGGCACTGGTGGTGGCACCGGTGGTGGAACTGGTGGTGGCACTGGTGGTGGTACTGGTACTGGTCAATTAGGGCTTAATCCGTTCGGTATTCCAACGAACATTGGCACTCCTCCTGATGGAAGCCTAGGTGCTGTTGCCAATACGGTTTTCGGTTTAACAACGGGTGTTTTCGGAACTGCTCAGATCAGCCTTCTTTTAACTCTAGGAGAAAAGAAAGGACAGGCTAAAACGATCGCAACACCCCGAGTTACGACTTTAAACAATCAAACAGCTGAAATTGAAAGTGGAACTCAAATTCCAGTTATAACAGCGCAAACAGGCGTTGGAGGAGGTGCTCCCACAGTTTTTACTACTCAATTTGTATCCGTTCCGCTTCGCTTACAAGTAACACCACAGATAACGGACGTAGGAACGGTTATTTTAGATATTGTTGCTGAAAACAACACGCTAAGCACAACAGTTGCGGTAGGGGGAACTCCCGGTATAAACACTCAAAGAACTAAAACGAGAGTAGTTGTGCCTGATGGTGGCACTACGATTATCGGTGGTGCTTTGCTTGATGCTGAAGGCGAAGACGTATTTAGAACTCCTGGTCTTTCCAGAATACCGATAATAGGCTATCTTTTTAAGAGGAAAGCAATATCTCGGCAAAGTAATGAGATATTGTTTTTCATTACACCACGAATTGTTCGTTCGGACATGAGTGGAAAGCCCTTACCGTCAAAGATCAGCGAAGGAACACGCACTACAACACTTTTGCAACCGGTTCCGCTCGGTAATCCGGAGTCAAACACGGCTCCAACTTCACCGAAACCTATTCAACCGCAACCAGTTACGTTACCAGTGGTGCCGCTGACGACGGTTCAACCAACTCAGCCGGGTCAAACAACACCACCAACTTCGCAGCAACCAGTTCAACCGTCTTCTCAGCAGCCGTAGCGGTAATTGGTTGAGATTTTTTGAAGCTTGGGAGTTTATGTTTAAGGAAACTTTACGCGAAATGATGGTCAGAACCGATGGATGTATCGGTGCTTTGATAATGGGAATGGATGGGATTCCGGTTGAAGAAATCTGGAATCCCATTGCTCAAGATATGAATTTTGATATTGCCGTCGCGGAGTTCTCGTCGGTTGTTAAAAATGTTTGCCGACTCAACAACTCAATCGGTTTAGGCAAACTGAATGAATTAACTCTTTCAACTGAAAATGGTATCTTCATCTTTCGCATTGTCAGCAAAGACTATTTCTTGGCCATGATTCTTTGTCCAGAAGGAAACCTCGGACGTGGAAGGTATGAACTGAGACGTGCTGAACTTCTGTTAGAAAAAGAATTGGTGTTTTGACTTTCCCAAAAAATTTTACCTCCTTTGAGATTAAGCCGAAGCACAATGCTTCGGCTTTCTATTTACGATGATTTTTTCTTTGATAACGGATTCATAGCGAATTATAACGGAATTAATTTCTGAAAGATCACCGAAAACAAAGGTTGTTGCTTGTTTGATTTGCTGAGTGCGGCTTTGATATGTCAAAATACTGCTTTTGTGGTAAACAAAAAACGAGAAAGGAAATAGTTTGCGATGGTAGGAAGAAGCAAAGTTACGATTGTAGGTGCAGGTCACGTAGGAGCAACAGCCGCTCATTGGATTGCGAGCAAGGAACTTGCGGATGTTGTTTTGGTTGACATTGTAGAAGGCATTCCGCAAGGGAAAGCTCTAGACTTGTCACAAGCAGCTCCTATTGATGGTTTCGACGTTAGGATAGTCGGTTCAAATAGCTATGAAGAAACTGCAAATTCCGATATTGTAGTCATCACAGCAGGACAACCGAGAAAGCCGGGAATGAGCCGTGATGACTTGCTGAAGATAAACTCTGAAATAGTTAGTCAGGTAACAGATCAGGTCGTTAGATACTCACCGAATTGCTTTATCATAGTGGTTTCCAATCCTCTTGATGCAATGGCTCAAGTTGCTTTCAGACGATCTGGCTTTCCTAAGAATCGCGTTATGGGAATGGCGGGTGTTCTGGATTCGGCTAGAATGAGGTACTTCATAGCCGAAGAGCTTAATGTTTCCGTTGAAAATGTTACAGCTTTTGTTCTCGGCGGTCATGGTGATACGATGGTTCCACTACCACGTTATTCGACAGTAGCAGGAATTCCCGTAACCGAACTTATACCTAAGGAAAGACTCGATGAAATTGTAAAACGCACAGCTAATGGCGGTGCTGAAATCGTTAATCTTCTCAAAACGGGTTCTGCTTATTATGCGCCGTCTCTAGCGGCCGTTGAAATGGTTGAAGCTATTTTGAAAGACAAAAAGAAGATCTTGCCTTGTGCGGTTTATTTGGAAGGAGAATACGGCATCAACAATCTTTTCGTAGGTGTTCCAGTCAAGCTGGGTAAAAACGGTGTCGAGCAAATTATCGAAATTAGCCTTACCAACGAAGAAAGAGCCGCTCTTCATAGATCAGCAGCAGCAGTCCAAGAATTGGTAAGTATTCTGGGAATTTAAGCTTTATTAGGAGAAAATTTTCAGCTTTTCAAACAGAAAATTCTCAGTGCGCATGTTCAAAAACGTAGAGTTTTACAGCTTCTTTGAAGCTTGAAGAACAGCCTGTGAAAAAAGCTTCGGAGAAAAAGGTAGAATTAAAAATCTCTTCAAGAGATTGATGTTTAAGATTTTTGAAATTGTTGAAGATTTCTGAAATTATCGTTGAAACTCTTAGTGCTATCAAAACATCTTTTTAGGTTAAAACTGCTTTCTTTATCAGAATCCTCATCGTGCTTCGTTGTAAGGAGCTTATGAACAATAGCTTTGTCAAAGAGTTATTCCATCGTTACGAAGGAAACCCGATTTTGACTGCGGAAGATTGGCCTTATCCGGCGAATGCCGTTTTTAATGCTGGTGCTACGAGACTTGCCAGCGGAGAGATTTTGCTTCTTGTAAGGGTCGAGGACAGAAGAGGCATTTCCCACTTAACCGCAGCGAGAAGCAGAGACGGCATAAAAGATTGGATTATTGATAATAAGCCGACTTTGCTTCCCGATCCAGACAATTATCCTGAGGAAATCTGGGGAATTGAAGACTCAAGAATAACTTGGATTGAAGAGTTGAAGAAATACGCCGTAGTCTATACATCTTATTCAACCAGTGGTCCTCTTGTTTCACTTGCTTTGACAGAGGATTTTTGCAATTTCGAGCGTCGCGGGGCAATAATGCCGCCTGAAGACAAAAATGCTGCTCTGTTTCCTAGAAGATTTGACGGCAGATGGGCTTTAATACATCGTCCGGCGGCAAGAGCAAATATCTGGATTTCTTTTTCACCTGATCTAAGACATTGGGGAGACCATTCTGTTTTGTTGGAAGCTAGAAGCGGTGCATGGTGGGACGCCAACAAAATCGGACTTTCCCCACCGCCGATTGAAACCCCTGAAGGTTGGTTAATTATTTACCATGGTGTCAAAGTAACTCCTGCCGGATGCCTGTATAGACTTGGTTTGGCGCTACTGGATTTAGAAAATCCTCGTAAAGTGATTGCACGAGGTGATGAATGGGTTTTTGGTCCTCGTGAAGATTACGAAAGAGCAGGTCATGTTGCCGACGTTGTTTTCCCTTGCGGTGCGGTATGCGATAAAACCGATGGAAAGATTCTTCTCTACTACGGAGCAGCAGATACTTCAATTGCTGTTGCAACGGGTAATCTGCAAGAGATTTTGGACTGGCTTAAATCTAACCGTAATCACTCGAAATACAAAAAAGAAGAAATCCCATAGAAATTTCTAAAATTTAGCTTTTTCGTTGAAAAAGCACTTATCTTTGACTTGTCAAGGATTTTCCAATAGACTTTTGTTTTGACGTTAAGGTAAATCAGAGTTTGAGTTTATTTGAATTTGCACAGAGCAGAAAAGAATGCTCGTGCTATTTTCAGGAGCAATGAATCATGCCGAAGAGAACATATCAACCGAACAATCGTCGTCGAGCGAAGAAACATGGATTTCGCGCAAGGATGGCGACAAGGGGCGGACGAGCGGTGTTGGCGCGTCGCCGAGCGAAGGGTCGCAAAAGACTAACACCGCACCACTACTAGGTTTCCGTTTGCCAAAACAATGCCGTCTTCGCAAACCAAAGGAATTTCGGTTAGTTTATTCGCAAGGAAGGCGTTTTGATGGTGAGTTCATGATAGCTTTCGTCTTACCTTCTAACGATGAATTGCATAAAGTTGGCATAACCGCTTCGAGAAAGGCTATAGGCAAAGCTCATGATAGAAACCGAGCTAAGCGTCTGTTGCGAGAAGCCTTTCGTTTAAGCAAAAATGAGCTTTATTCGCTGAAAGGCAGATACTACTGGGTCCTGAATGCAAAACGCAGTTTGCTTCAAGTGAAACTAGAAAAACCTTTGAACGACTTTCGGCGAATAATCGAGAGACTCAAGAAAGAAGAAAATTCGATTCTATCCGAAAAAAGTCGTGTTGAGGTTAATAATACTAAAGGCGCTGAGAGGGTATAAAATCTTTATATCACCGCTTTTGCCAGATGCCTGTCGTTTTTATCCGACCTGTTCAGAGTATATGGCCGAGGCGGTTGAAAAATACGGCGCTTTCTTCGGGGTTTGGATCGGAATAAAACGCCTTCTTCGTTGCCATCCGTTTTGTCGTGGTGGTTATGATCCCGTTAAGTAAGCTAAGATGATGGAGAATAGACAAAGAGAAAATCAAGCCAGAATTCTTCTGGCAACAGCACTTTCGATGTTGGTCATAGGTCTCTGGACATATTTTTTTGCTCCAGAACCGCCTAAAGAAAAGCAAAAGGAAACAGCTACTCAGATTGAGGTTGCCGAAAAGTCTTCGGAGATAACTTCCGAACCTGCTGCTAGGCCTGTCAACGAAGGGCCAAGTCGAACGATAACTATCAAGACACCACTTTACCAAGCAAAGTTCGACTCAAAAGGAGCCCTGGCGACGAGCTGGATTTTGATCAAAAACGTTCACGATGACCACGAAAAATTATTATTTGCCGACGGTTCAAACGGAATTTCGGGAAATCCACTTCAATTGATCTCACAAAAAGCGCTTGAAACGAGACTTTTGCCTTTTCGTTTGGTTTCCGGTAAAGCCGATTTGGACGTATTCTTAAACGAAAGCAATTATGAAGTTCTTACCGATTCGGAAACAATTGAACTGAAGGATTCAGAATCGAAACAAATAGACTTTCGCCTTATCACTGCCGAAGGTTTTGAGATTACGAAAAGCTTTGTTTTTCGTGCTGACAGCTACGTTACCGACTTTTTCATCAAGGCAACTCAAAATGGAAAATCACTACAAGGTTTGAAATTGCTTGTAGGCGCGGAATTCGGTGATCAAGCAATAGTCCATCACAACTATTATCACATCGAGCCTGAAGCAATTGCTTTAGTCAATAACACAACGGAACGATATGGCGGATATTATTTCAACTACAACGGCGGAAATAGCGCTGTAGAGAGATTCAAGGGGCAAGTTGATTGGACGGCAGTTGGCGATACTTATTTCACAATTGCTGGCGTTCCAATAAAACCTGCTTCAGAAACTGAATTTCATTCGTTCAAATACGAAGTTGATGTTGAACCGTTTTACGACGGGATTTTTGCGTGGATAACACGCAACCAAACAACGAAATTAACCAAACATTTCGTTTCTGCTTATCTTCCTGTTGAAGACGGTGACAACGTTAAGGTGTATGTCGGCTCCAAAGATTATTTCACGCTGGCACAGTATGACCGCAAACTTAGCCAACAAGTCGGTAGGGAAATCAATTTGGACAATCTCATCAATTGGGGCTGGACCGGGACGATTACAAAACCAATAGCAATACTGCTTTTGCGAATTCTGAACTTTATATTTGCATACGTGGGCAATTACGGCATTGCAATTGTGATATTTACAATTGTTTTTTATTCAGTTCTCTTTCCGATTCGATTGCATCAAACAAAATCGTTCAAGAAGGCACAGGCGAACGCTCCGAAAATGAAGGAGATTCAAGACAAAATCAAAGATTTGCAAAAAAAAGGTGTTCCGCTTGATGATCCGAGAATGCGTCAGCTACAACTTGAGCAACTGCGATTGGTGAAAGGAGCCGTTCCTTTAGGCGGGTGTTTGCCTTTGTTACTTCAAATTCCGCTTTTTATTGCACTTTACGTAGCTGTCACGGTTTCGCTCGATTTCAGACAAGCGCGTTTTTTGTGGCTACCCGACCTTTCTGCTGCCGATCCGTTGCACGCTTTGGAATTTCTCTTTGCAGGTTCAATGCTAATTTCGATGCTGTTTACTCCGACTTCACCTGCAATGACCCCAGAACAAGAAATGCAACAAAAAATGATGACTTACTTGATGCCTTTGATGATGCTATGGCTTCTGTGGGGTGCACCTTCGGGATTGTTGCTTTATTGGTTTCTGGGCAACATGGTGAGTTTCGTGCAACAACTCATAATCAATCAAATGCTGAAAGATTTTCAGGTAGTAGAATCTACTTCTACTACTGTTGCGGGCAGAAAGAAGAACTTACAGACTTCCTGAAATTGTGTTTTTCTTTTGCTTTTTAGGGAAATTTTCATTCGGCTTATGAAAGTTTTCAAGGCTTTTTTATTGATTTTTCTTGCGAATCTCGTAACTTCCGCGCAATTTCAGGATGAAACGCGCATTGTTGTTGCATGGCAAGTTAAAAAATATCAAGTTGAAGTTTCTTTTGACGATAGATTTCTGGTTGCTAAAGCGGAATTGAGTTTGCAGAATATAGGAAATTCAGCAGGATCAAGAGTTACTCTCAGAATAAATGAAAAAGCCGAAGTTTCCTCTGTCACTGTCAACGGTAATACGGCTAGTTTTACGAAAGGGCAAGAAAAAGCTGGGATTCGCAACATTCAGCGTATAAGCGTTTCTATTCCGACCACTCAGCCGAATGACACTATTTCCTTAACCGTTGATTACAAACTGAAAGTCGAAGAAAATACCGGGTTAAGTGCTATTTCGCCTATTGGCTCTCAATTTTTACCGCTTGCTTTTTGGTATCCGACACCAAACAGTTTTTACTCCCCGCGAGGGGCTGATTTTGCGCCATTTAAGTTGACCGTCAACACTACAAAAACAGTGGTTTCATCGGGTGTTCAAAACGGCAACACTTTTGAGCAAAAGCTGAACGGACGGTTATTTTTTGTCACGGGCGATTGGGATGTTGTCAGCGTCAAAGGTGTGCAAGTATATTTGCCCAAAGGTTCAGGAGATTTTGAAAAGCAGAGGGCAACGGAACTTGCCGATATTTTCGTTGAGGCAAAAACTTTTGTTGCGTCGCTCTTGGATGGCATTGATGAAACGCCTGCAAGAATAGTAGCGGTCAGACGAGGCGCAGGATTTTACGAAGCCGGAACTATTTTGTTGGAATACGGCGCTTTTCGACGACAGAAAATAGATGTTCAAACTGCGATGACCATAGCCGAAGCTGCTGCAAAGCTCTGGCTTGGAAATGCTGTTTTGATTCGTGGCGAAGGCTACGGTGTGATTCATGAAGGCTTGGCACGTTACATTGCGAACCTTTTCATTGAAAAACAATTCGGCAAAGAAGTCGGCAGAGTTGAAAGATTTCGCCAGCATATTTCTTATTCTGCAATCGCAAGGCGCGAGGCTCCGATAACGCAGACCTCACCGCTCGACGATTTTTATTATACTTCGACGGCGAACAAAGGAGCGGCTATCTGGCGTTTGGTTGCAAGAGATTTAGGTGGAGTCAACGAGTTTTTCAAAATTATACGAGCGCAACTCAAGGCTGGTGTTCTGACGTTGGCTGATTTGCGCCTTGCACTGGCTAGCCAGAAAGAAAATCTTGATTTTTGGTTTGATCAGATAAATGATTTGAATTTGTTAATTGGACTACCGCGAAATGAAGTAGGACAGACAAGAGTCGCTTTAAGAAATACCGGTTCAATTCCGGTTACGGTAAGTGTAGCTGCAGTGACCGAAAACGGCTCCGAAATGCGCACCGAAACCACTATTCTTGCTAAGGACTTCGGCGAAGTTTCTTTCAGGTCGTCGGCAAAGATTGTCAGAGTAGAAATCGATCCCGAAAAATTCTATCCTCAGCTTGATTATTCCGACGATATAGCCCCAAGGGAATTTAATGAATCCGATCCGATCTTGGTTATCAAAAGGAGTTTCGATAGGCAAGATTACGCATCAGCAGAAAAGAATGCTTATAAAATTTTACAGTCTTATCCAAATCTTGACGATGCCAGAGTATTGCTTGCGCGGTCGCTTCTGGCGGAAAACAAAGTGGCTGAAGCAGAAAAGGAATTTCAGGCGGTTCTGAATGAGAAACTTCCGTTTGCAAGAAGCATGGCATGGGCAAGCGTAGGACTCGGTGAAATAGCTTTGAGATCAAATCAAACGTCCAAAGCTCTTGGATTTTTTGAAGAAGCCATAAGATCCGATGCCGAGTATGGTTCAACTCTGCTTGCGAGAAACGGCAGAAGAAAAATTTTGCCGAATTCGAGGATTGAAGAAAGCATCAAAGCATTTTTCGCAGAATTTGACAAAGCAGCTGTCTCGAAAAGCAAACAGAATGTTGAAAGGCTAATAGTTTCAGGCGAGATGGTCAAGTTTTCAGCAAATCTTGCAGGTCAGGCTGAAGTTTGGCAAACAAAAGTGATTCATGTCGATAAACTCGATACGACCAATTATCTAGTTGAAGTTGAATTAACCGCAAAACTTCTAAACCGCAATCAGGAAAGCGGAATGGCTGTTTTCTATCTTTCCAGAGTCGGGGGTGAATGGAAATTAAGCGGTGTCGAAATGTTTGAGGTAAGATAGGAATATTCAATTGGTTGCAGTGTTCTACGAGGTTTGACTTCGCTCAAGCGGATAAACAGTTAAAAGATGAAGCCTGAGATTGCTAAAATAGCTAAATCTGTGAGACTTTTGTTGATGGACTGTGACGGAGTTTTAACAGACGGGAAAATTTATTTCGGGGACAAAGGTGAAGTTTTGAAGGCATTTCACGTCCGAGATGGTCAGGGTTTGGTTTTATGGCATTCGGCCGGATTCTTTTCAGGCATTATCTCGGGGAGAAAATCAAAGATTCTTCAGGCACGTGCCGACGAATTGGGAATCAACATAGTCAAGCAAGGCGTCAAAAATAAAGTATCAGCACTCGAAGGCATTTTGAATAGGCTGAACTTATCGGCAGAGGAAACCGCTTTTATCGGCGATGATGTTAACGATGTATGTTTGATGCTTCGAGTTGGACTCCCGATCACTGTTGCTGATGCAGCTACGGAAGTAAAAAATTTTGCGAAGTTGGTGACCAAAAACAGGGGCGGCTGCGGAGCCGTGCGAGAAGTGATAGAGATTCTGCTGAAGGCAAAAGAAATCAAACTACTAGAGCTTTCAAAAAATCAAAAAGCCGAGATGTCAGGCTACCGGAAAACGTAAAAGTCTTTAATTATCGCAAACCGTCTAAATCTACTATCAACCAACCTTTTCACAAAAACAGCATTACCAGCAGATAGTTTTGTAACACTACCGGCAAAAATTGTCGGCAGAATAACCTCATCGAGAAATTTTTCTTTCTCGGCTTGACAAGAAAAAGTAGTTTTTATACATTATGAAAATGAAAATCATTTTCATTTTCTATTTGAAATTCTTGAAGTTTATAAAGACCACAGGAAAGAAGTTATGGTAGTTGCCGTAGGTAGTGACAGCAGAAGAGCAGAAATAAGAATTTGGCTTTGTGAAAGTTGTGGTTGTTACCATATCAAGCTTGGCGAAATGCTTTTAACGCTTGACCGAAGTGAGTTTGCAACTTTGGTCAACAGACTTGTTGATTGTTATTGCTCTAGCTTCTTCAGAGAAAGTGAAGATTTGGTTGATGGAACTCAGAAGTTTTTCAGTCAGTAACTCGAAAGTTTTATTGCCTCTGATGATGCTAAAGGTTAGATAATCGAAAGCTTCGCATTGGGTGGAGGTGCTGTAGGGAAATAAGGAGACTACATAAAGTTCGGCGAAGTTTGTTGGTCTTAAGTAGCAGAAGCGTTGATTTTTAGGTAAGAGCAGATTCTTAAATCATCAGGTTTAGAACTCGTGTTCGTGAGGATTCTGGTGAGAATTGAAATGACCGAACATGAACAGAAAATTGTTCGGCTTAGAAGACCGAGGTTTGATGGAAGAGCGAGATTTTATTGGGAAATCAGAAGCTTAACTGAAGATCGAGGTTCTGACTGAGAAAATTCAAATTGGAAGATTGAAGAGCTTATGAAAGGGAAGCTGAAAGCCACAGGGAAATTATTTTTTGTGTTTGTTTTTGCGATATTTCCAGGCATCATATTTGCTCAAAGTGTTGACCTGACTTTGCAGGTCAAAGACTCTTTGGGTGGATTGATTCAAGATGCTTCAGTTGAGGTTAAGGGTGTAGTCTTCAGAGATGCCCAAACAGACGGTCAAGGAATTTGTTTGCTAAAGGCTTTACCTTCTGGAAAATACCAAATCACCGTTAAGGCTAAAGGTTTTACTCAAAAGACCGTAGAAATCGAGCTTAGCGAGGAAAGCAAAATACTTGAAATTACTTTGACGCCTGCTCCTACAGTTGCATACGTTTCGGTGACTTCAACTTATCTAGCCGGTAAGTCTGAATCTCTACGAGTAATTCCTGGTTCGATTCAAACTATTGATAAAGATACTTTGGAAAATTCCCGATTCTTTACACTTTCAGAGGCTCTGCGTAGGATTGCGGGCATTTACACACGTGAAGAGGAAGGATTCGGACTTAGACCTAATATCTCGATTCGCGGCACACTTCCAACTCGCTCGACGAAAGTTTTGATTTTGGAAGATGGGATTCCGCTGACATACGCTCCTTATGGCGATAATGCTTCATACTATCATCCACCGATTGAAAGATTTGAGTCTGTAGAGGTTTTGAAGGGATCGGGACAGATAGCCTATGGACCTGTTACAGTTGCAGGAGTAGTGAATTACATAACGTCGAATCCACCACAAGGCTCAAATCTCTCAATAAAAGCTCTCAGCGGGAATCGTGATATTTTCGACGGTAGTATCAGCTTCGGAAAAGGTTTTGGAAAAGCCGGTTTCGTTTTAAGTTTCACGCGTAAGCAAGGACAAGGCTCGCGTGATAACGTGCGAATAGGCTTGAGCGATTTTAATTCCAAAATAACTCAACAACTCGACAACCGAAACTATCTGACCTTCAAGTTCAGCCATCTAAAAGAAGACTCACGCGTGACATATTCGGGATTGACGGAATCCGAATATGCATCAAATCCTCGACAAAATCCGTTTCGGAACGATTCGTTCAATGCCTTTCGCACAGGATTTTCAGCTCAACACACGTCGGTCGTAACGGCACAATCGAGTCTCGTTACGACCTTTTATATCAATTATTTTTCTCGCGATTGGTGGCGTCAATCTTCAAATTCCAACGAAAGACCGAACCGCTTGGGTAATGATCCCGACTGTCGCGGAATGCAAGACCTCTACACAACATGCGGTAATCAAGGCAGGTTGAGAGATTATTTAACATGGGGAATTGAGCCTCGCTTTAATGTCAATTTCAAAATCGGCAATTCAAGTGGTGATTTGAATCTCGGAGCGCGCATTCATTCAGAAAAACAAGACCGATTGCAAAAAAACGGTGATCTTCCTTTGTCGCGCGACGGTGTAATCGTGGAAAATAATCTGCGAAAGAATCTTGCCTTTGCCGGATTCATCCAAAATCGTTTTATCTTAAAAAACCTAGCCATAACACCCGGTGTTAGAATTGAACACATAAAATACAAGCGCACCAACCGCTTAAACGGTGCAACTGGCAAAACCGCCTTGACCGAAGTGATTCCGGGATTAGGAATAACCTACAACCTTTTTGGCAAAACGACCGTTTTTGCGGGTGTTCATAGAGGTTTTGCACCGCCTAGAACCGAAGATATTATCTCAAACAACGGTGGAGTTGTTGATTTAAAATCAGAAAAAAGCTGGAACTATGAATTGGGTATTCGGACAAGGCCGTTTGATGGATTAAGGCTTGAATCCACGTTTTTCTGGATGGATTATTCTAATCAAATCGTTCCTGCATCTTTGGCTGGCGGTGTTGGTGCTGCATTCACAAATGGTGGAAAGACTCTGCATCAGGGCGTAGAAATCTTGGCACGTATTGACTCTGCCGATCTCGTAAAGAGTAGAATCAATTTTTACGTTCAAACCGCATACACTAATCTGCAAAAGGCTGAATTTCGTGGTCTGCGTTACAGTTCTGTTGATCCGGATATTTTAATCACAGGTAATCGTTTGCCATATACACCTAAAACTCTTTTGGATTTGATTCTAGGTGTTAGTTACAAAAATTTCGATGGATTTTTGGAAAACAATTACATCTCTCGTCAGTTTTCCGACGACCTGAATACGATTGCACCGACATCGAACGGTCAACGTGGTTTGATAGGTGCACAAAATTACTGGAATGTAACTGTCAACTATCGAATAGAAAAATGGAAAACCGTGTTTTTCATGACGATGAAAAATCTATTCAATAAAACCTTCATAGTTGATCGTTCACGCGGGATTTTGCCTTCAAATCCACGTCTGTTGCAGGTTGGGTTCAAATGGAATCTTTCTTGACCAAACTCGCCAAAACTACAAAAAACGCGGACAGAGTCGGAAATAAAGACAAGAAATTCTAAAATTTTGATGCGGTCGGAAGGAATGGTAACGGTTTCTACGATGATACGACAGAGGAAGAAACTCGCAGAACTGACAGAACGGTATTTCCACAAGATTTCGAATTTCTACAAAAACCTTTTCACTCTCACATTCTCGCAGTTAAAAATTGCATCGTTCGTATTTGGGAAGTTTGATTGGGGCAAAGATAGAAGATTCAATTATGAAAAAGCTTCAAAGAGGCGACCAGGACAAATGAAAATCTTCGTCTCAAGGACTACAAATCCGAACTTTTAGGATTTTGCAGATTTTATTCGTTCATTCTTCAAAGGTGCTGAAAATTACCACTTTTGCCGAAAGATTTTTATAATCTGAACATTATTGATGAGGCAATGAAGCTAGAAAATTGGAAAGGGTTATTGATTGATAGATTTAGAGTAGCTTATTTTATTCATTGTTGAATCTTATAAAGGTGTTGCTACGAATTATTAAGTAAAGTTTGAGAAAATAATCGAAAAGGGGTGGGTGAAGATGATCAAGAAGGTTTTGGGAATTTTTATTTTTGTGTTAGCAACAATTTCGGTTTATACCAACGTTTTTGCTCAAGACAAGGAAATTAAAGGAATAGTTAATGACCAAAACGGTGCGGCGATTGTTGGTGCAACCGTTGCACTACGCAACAAGAAGACGGGCTTAGAAAGAATTGTTCAAACCGATTTGCAAGGACAATTTAAGTTTACCGATTTGGCTGAAGGTGAGTATGAAATCATCGTGACCGCAACGGGATTCCGACAAGTTATAATACCTTATGAAAATCAATCACAAATCATTGCAGCCCTCGAGATCGAGCCTTTTGAAAAAGCCACTGTCGTTTATTCGGGTTCTAGACAGGAAGAACTGCGCGAAAGTCTCAATACAAAGGTTGATGTTATAACTGGCCAGCAAATTCGTGACACAGGTTACGAAACGGTAGGTGAGGTTTTAAGAGAACTTCCCGGAGTTTTGACTCGCCGAGGATCTGAAACGGGCACTTCTTTCGGCGCAGCTGAATCGCAGATTCAAGGAATCGGCTCGAGACAAACATTGGTTCTGCTTGATGGCTTTCCCATAATGAACGCTCGCGGTATAAAAAGAGGAGTTATAAATCTTGACAGACAGTCAACGGCTAGACTTGAACAGATTGAAGTCGTTAAAGGTGCGGCTTCTGCACTTTATGGGTCTGATGCCATTGGGGGCGTAATAAATTTAATAACTCGTGAGCCTAAAAAGCCCTTTGAGGCTTCAATTACTGTTTCCGGCGGAAATTTCGGTAGGTTCGATCCACGCGCCGAATTGGGACTGAAACGACAGAAACTCGGCATGTTTCTGGTTGTTGAACGCCATAAGAGCAATGGGTTTGATTTGACACCGACTCTTCCTGACACAACCGGCGCAGGGTTTCATCGTTACGACTTTTTTGGAAAGATTAAGTATGAATTTACACCTAATTTTTATATCACGGGCTTTGCCGATGCGAAAAAATTCAATTCCGTCGGTGTTTCACTAGGTGAGGCGGGCTATCAATCCGATGATATTGATGAAAACTTTCAAAGTTACGGGTTGACGGCTAATTGGAACATGAACCCAAGAACTGTTCTGCAAATGCGTGGTTATTTTACAAGATACGATGAAATCGGAAGAATTTTTGTGCTTCCTAATCGGATGTTTCCTAGAGGGGCAAAATTTCCTGATGAAAATCTTTTCCAGAGATTTGGCAGGATTGATGCTTCACTGCTTTACATCTGGGGAGAGAAGCAGATAATCCAAATCGGTGGTGAATGGAACACCGATCGCTATGCTGGTTTTAATCGTTTACGCAGGGCTTCTGGTGAAAGAGCCGATACAAGTGTTTTTTGGGCGCAAGATAAAATTAGTATCACAAATTGGATGACCTTGACGGTTGGTTTCAGATATGATGATCATTCGATTTTCGGTTCGGCATTCTCGCCCAAAATAGGCTTAAGCGTGCGTGCTACAGAGCGAATAAACTTGAGAGCTTCGTGGGGACGTGGATTCCGCGCGCCTGATCTAGGTCAGCTTTACTATCGCCTTTACAATCCGACAAATCTTTATCAAGTCTTCGGAAATCCAAAGCTTTCTCCTGAGCATTCTGGTTCATGGCAAATCGGAGCTGATTATTCAAGCACGAAGAAAACATATCGCTTTGGAGTTAACTTCTTTAGAAATGATGTGCGAAATTTGATAGAAGCTACGAATTTTGGTTTTGTGAGAACACAGGCACAGGCTAACTCCGTTTTCTTGCGTCTTGGACTTGATCCAACGGAATACAACGTAGCATTGAATCGTCTTTTGTTGATTTATACGAATTCGTCAAATGTTTTTACGCAAGGAATTGAATTGGACACAGATGTAAAGTTGCCGAAGAATTTTTTGCTTAGCGGAGCATACACTTATTTGGATGCACGCAACAAGCAGACAGGCGCTTATCTACAAGACAGAAGTAAGCATCAAGGTTTCGTGAAACTTGCTTATGATAATCCCAAGCTTGGTATCCGTGCCAACCTGCGCGGAACTTTTATTAGTAGGTGGAAATCATCTACGACGACCAATCGCGGCGTGAACGTGACAGCTATTTCTCCAGGTTATCAGATTTGGGACGTTTATGCGGCCAAGCGATTTAAGCAAGTAGAAGTTTTTGGAGCAGTTGATAACATCTTTAACGATCGTGACCCGAACGTAGGAAAAGTTGATTCAACAGGTCAGCCACTGCCGATTTATCGAGCTGAAGCCGGTAGAATGTATAGAATCGGCCTCCGAATCAGCTTCTCACGACAATAAGACAAGCAATCTTTTCAAACGATCTTTTGATGACAAGTTATTAAAACCTCTGAGTAGAACTTGATTTTGAGATGCTCTGGACCAGACTCAATGACGGAGCACTGGTCCATTAGTCTTTTTAGCCTTCCTTGAAAACTTTTAGTTCGGATTTGCTGAATGAGCATTCATTCAGATATAATCTTTGCAAAACTTTGGATAAGGAGAAACTGAAAGATGTTGCAAGTCAGAAAAGCCGCCGTTTTAGGTGCAGGCACGATGGGATCGGCTATTGCAGCACATCTGGCGAATGCTGGAATCCCAGCGCTTTTGCTAGATATTGTTCCAAAAGAACTGACTGAAGAAGAAAGGGCAAAAGGCTTGACTTTGGACTCACCCGAAGTCCGCAATAGGATTGTCAGGTCTTTGTTTGAAAATGCTAAAAAGCTTAAGCCGGCTCCGTTGATGTTGGAAGAAAACGCTCGACTTATAACACTCGGAAACTTCGATGACGATATGTCGAAAATCAAAGATTGCGACATTGTTATCGAGGCTGTAGTCGAAAATCTTGAGATTAAACATAAAGTTTTTACCGAAGTTGAAAAGTATCGCCGACAAGGTGCTGTTATAGCTTCAAATACGAGTGGTATTCCAATCGAAAAAATTGCTGAGCCTTTTTCCGAAGATTTCAAACGTCATTTTCTCGGTATACACTTTTTCAATCCGCCTCGCTACATGAAGCTGGTTGAGGTCATCCCAACGCCATACACTGATCCTCAAATAGTTCAGAAAGTTTCGGAATTTCTCGATAGAAGACTCGGAAAGGGGGTTGTGCTGGCAAAAGACCGTCCGAATTTTATAGCAAATCGCATTGGCACTTTCGGAATGATGGTGACAATTCATGAGATGCTTAAAATGGGATTGACTCCAACAGAGGTTGATCAGATAACAGGAAAGGCTATCGGACATGCTAAGAGTGCAACATTTAGAACATCAGATTTGGTCGGCTTGGATGTTTTGGCGCATGTTAATCGGAATCTCTATCCGGCAGTGCCTGATGACGAGGAAAGAGATGTTTTTATAATGCCTGAAATTATCGAAAAAATGCTCGAAAAGAAACTGCTCGGCGATAAAACGGGTGGTGGATTCTACAAAAAAACAAAAGATGCTGAAGGTAAAACTCAAATCCTCGAACTCGATCTAAACACTTTTGAATATAAGCCACAGCAGAAACCGAAGTTCGCATCATTGGAAGAAGCAAAGCAGATAGAAGATTTGCCGAAGCGGATTAAGAAACTGGTGTGGGGAGAAGACAAGGTTGGTGAATTTTTATGGAGAACGATGTCACGCACTTTTCGCTATGCTGCCAATAGAATTCCAGAAATTGCCGATACGATAGTTGAGATTGACAATGCTATAAAGTGGGGATTCGGTTGGGAAATCGGCGTTTTTGAAACATGGGATTCGGTTGGTGTTAGGGAATCAGTTGAAAGAATGAAAAAAGAAGGTCAGCCTGTGCCTTCAAATGTTGAGAAAATGCTGGCATCAGGAGCAGAAACATTTTACAAATGCGAAAACGGGCAAACCTATTTCTACGACTTGGTAAACGGTGGATACAAAGCTGTTGCCGAGCGTAAAGGCGTTATTATTTTGAAATCTGTTAAAGACCGAACGGATGTTATCAAGAAAACAGCAGGTGCGAGCCTAATTGATTTAGGTGATGGTGTTGCTTGTCTTGAGTTTCACTCGAAAATGAACGCAATCGGTGCAGACACAATACAGATGATGAAATTCGCCGTTGAAGAAGTAGAAAGAAATTTTGTCGGGCTAGTCATAGGTAATCAGGGCGGAAACTTTTCTGCCGGTGCAAATTTGATGATGTTGCTTCTTGCAGCACAAGAAGGCGAGTGGGACGAAGTTGATTTGATGGTGCGTAGTTTCCAACAAGCAAATATGCGCTTGCGATATTCTTCAAAGCCTGTTGTTGTCGCACCTTATGGCTTAACGCTCGGTGGTGGATGCGAGATTTCGTTACACGCCGATAAAGTTCAAGCAGCGGCAGAAACTTACATGGGATTGGTTGAAGTCGGCGTTGGGCTTTTGCCGGCAGGTGGCGGAACGAAAGAAATGACGCTTCGAGCAATGGAAATGGCCAAAAGGACACCTGATGCCGATCCGTTGGTGTTTTTGAAGAGAATCTTTGAACTAATAGGCATGGGGAAAGTCTCAACTTCGGCGCAAGAAGCGAAGGCATGGGGATTCTTACGCGATTCGGATGGGATTTCTATGAATTCAGACAGACTTATTGCAGATGCGAAAAGGGAAGTTTTGCATCTTGCTGAGTCTTACGTTCAACCACAGCCGAGAACCGATATTTTGGCGCTTGGAGAAGCTGGACTAGCGGCATTCAAAGTGGCTTTGCACATGATGAAGCGCGGTGGCTACATATCAGAACACGATGAGCTGATCGGACAGAAAATAGCAAAAATTCTTTGTGGTGGTGACATGAACCATCAAACTTACGTTTCCGAGCAGTATCTTCTAGATCTCGAAAGAGAAGGCTTTCTTTCTTTGTGTGGCGAAAGAAAAACACAGGAAAGAATAGCCTTCATGCTCAAAAACGGTAAGCCACTGCGTAATTAAAACTGAAAAGGAGTTGCCGAAGATCAGAAAAGTGTTGAAATCCAGGCAAAACTAATCTGGAAATATTTTGCTTTGAACTGAATTGATTTCCGAGACTCTTCGGGCTTGCGATTTTCGATGTAGTGAGTTTGTTATCAGCTTTTGATTTTGTGTTTTCGGTATAATCAAACCAAAGGAGAAAAATTATGAAAGAAGCGGTTATAGTTTCAGCTGTTCGCACGGCAGTTGGAAAAGCGCCAAGAGGGAGTCTGAGGAACACTCGTCCGGACGACTTAGGCGCAGCGGCTATCAAAGAAGCTGTTCGACGGATTCCAGAGTTGGATGTCAATGAAATAGACGATGTAATAATGGGATGTGCTTTTCCCGAAGCATATCAGGGAATGAATGTGGCTCGAACAGCAGCGATTTTAGCCGGGCTTCCCGTTGAAACATCGGCAATGACGGTAAATCGTTATTGTTCATCGGGACTTCAGACAATAGCTATTGCTGCAGAAAGAATCCGCACTGGGGCAGCGGAGGTTATTGTCGCTGGTGGACTTGAAACTATGTCAATGATTCCAATGGGCGGATATACTTTTCGTCCGAATCCCAAGCTAGTAGAAACTTATCCGGATTACTATCTGAACATGGGACTTACGGCAGAAAATCTGGCACGGAAATACAACATTTCACGTGAAGAAGCGGATGAGTTTTCATTAAAATCTCATCAAAAGGCAGTCTCGGCAATTCAGGCGGGAAAATTCAAGGAAGAAATTGTCCCGATAAACGTTCGCATTGACGAAGTTGATGAAAAAGGACGATTGCTTCGCAAGGAAGTAGTTTTCGATACGGACGAAGGGGTTCGATACGACACTTCAATGGAAAGCTTGTCAAAGCTGAAGCCTGTTTTTCATGTTAACGGCGTCGTGACGGCAGGGAATTCTTCGCAGATGTCTGATGGAGCTGCAGCTTGTGTAGTGATGTCAGCAGAAAAAGCTGAAAAGCTGGGTTTGAAACCTTTAGCGAGATTTGTTTCTTATGCAACTGCAGGGTGTTTGCCTGAAGAAATGGGCATTGGGCCGGTCTATGCTATTCCGAAAGCCTTAAAACTCGCCGGATTGAAGCTTGAAGATATTGAATTGATCGAATTGAACGAAGCTTTTGCTGTTCAGAGTCTAGCGGTTATCAAATTGCTTGAGCTAAATCCCGACAAAATCAATGTAAACGGTGGCGCTATTGCGCTTGGTCATCCGCTTGGATGCACAGGAGCGAAACTAACGGCAACACTCATAAGAGAAATGCATCGTCGGAACGCCCGTTATGGCATGGTGACAATGTGCGTCGGCGGAGGGATGGGAGCTGCCGGAATTTTTGAAAAAATATAATTGCTTGCAGTGATTGGCGATAAAATAATTCTGCTGGGGAGAAGGGCTTGATGGTTCCGTTATCAGAAGCCTCCGCCTGGTTTTTTTCTAAGTTCGCCGATTTCTGGGTACTTTCACAGTTCAGTTTTACCGTTCTTTCGGCCGAAAGTGAACGATAACAAAAGCAAAGCATGAAGAAAAGTGAACTAACTTTGCCAAATTCTGCGACGAATTTAACGTTTTTATTAAAATCTCAGAAATACATTCAGATATCTTTTAATTCTAAGCCTGTTCGGTTGAAGAATTGTTCTGCGAGCGATTGAGTTTCTGAAGAACCTTCATCACGCATCAATTTTTCGACGCGCCACATTGGAAAGAAATAATCCTGCATTGGGATGTACTCTTCACCTCTTCTGATTGAATTTGTTAAATCGTCAAAGTAGTTTAGCTCTATGCCACGAAGAAAAATCCCAGCAGGATTTATTTCCTGCAAAACTCCTAGCATTTTCTCTCTTGGATTTTGCAAAATCAGAATAACAACTTCGCCAGCTTCAATCTTCATTCGCATATTGTTTTCAAACATGTGCTTCTTTTCAAGAAATAATTCTTCAAGGAAAGTAAAGCGATCTCTTAAGAAAGAACAAAATAAATCTTTACTGCACTTGAGTTCAAGTAATCGGAAGCAAGTTCTTTACGAATTTTTCAACTTTTTTGACGATTTCCGTTTTGTTGGTAATTCCGAGATTAATTGATTCTTCGATTTTTTGGACTATTGCAGAGCCGACAACTGCAGCATCGGCGTATTCCCAGACCTCGGCGATTTGATTTGCGGTTGAGATGCCGAAACCGACGGCAACCGGCAAACTGGAAAATCTTTTAATTCTTTGCACCAATACTTTTGCTCTTTCGCCGATGGTTTCTTGCTGTCCTGTCACGCCAGTGCGTGAAACAGCATAAATAAACCCGGTTGCTTTTTCTGCTAGTTTTTTGAGTCTTTCATCGCTTGAAGTCGGAGCAGCAAGAAAGATCATATCTAGGTGGTTTTGGCGTAGCATCTGCAGGAATTGTTCTGCTTCCTCTGGAATCAGATCTGTAACGAGCACTCCATCAATACCTGCTTTTTTTGCATCTTTGCATAAATCTTCTAAGCCGTATTGGAGCAAGGGATTAAAATAGCTAAAAAGAATTATCGGGGTTTGAATTTGGCAAGCGCGAATTTGACTTACAACTTCTAAAACTTCCGCTATGCCGAATTTATTTCGCAAAGCTCTTTCCGAAGACCTTTGGATTACAACTCCGTCAGCCATTGGATCGGAAAAAGGAACGCCTAATTCAATTACGGTTGAACCTAAATTTGACAAAGATGAAAGTAGCAATTTTGTAGTTTCCAGGTCGGGATCACCGGCGGTTATAAAAGGTATGAACCCTTTTCGGGATTTGCTCTGAAGTTCGGCAAAAGCCTTTTCTATTCTGCTTTTATTCATGCACGTTGCAAGCATAATTTTATTATTAGAAGAAAGCTATCTTCAAAAGTTCAAGTTAAACTCGGAAAAAGAATCTCTTTAACGTGTGCCTACGTAGAACTTTTCCACAGATACCCACGACTTGAAAGCAGATCGGGTTTATGTTTTCGGGTAGGCAATCTAAGTAGATTTAGGTTGAAAGCGATTTAGTAGACGCCGTGGAAAGATCTACGATGAAGGGGGCAAGGTCCATATTTTCTGAGGGCTTCCAGATGCATTTTTGTTCCGTAACCGACATGCTTTGCGAATCCGTAAACCGGATAAATTTTGTCTAATTTTTTCATCAAATCGTCACGATAAACTTTTGCAATGATTGAAGCTGCGGCTATCGAAGCACAAGTCGAATCGCCACGAATTATGGATTTCTGCGGTATTTTAACCGATTCCAAAGTTAGAGCATCTATCAACAGAAAATCCGGCGCCGGGCGTAGTTTTTCTACAGCCATTTTCATGGCTTTTTTAGTGGCTTGCAAAATGTTGATTTTGTCAATTTCTTTTGCTTCAACTTGTGCAATCGAATAAGCAACAGAGGTTTTTATTATTTCACCTGCAAGCCTTTCACGTTCTTTTGCGGAAAGTTTTTTGGAATCATTAAGACCTTTTGGCAAAGGTTTTGAAGGATCGAGAATACATGCTGCGGCAACGACCGGACCTGCAAGACATCCGCGCCCTACCTCATCAAGCCCTGCTACGAAGCAAAATCCTTGCGAAACCAGTTGCTTTTCTAATTCATCGGAAACCATCGTTTCATCGAAAATTATTATTCAATTTCAGAGCTCAAACTAGTCCTTCTAAGTCTTACATTAATTAATCAAACCACTGAATTCATGAATTAATCAAACCACTGAATTCATGAGACTAAAAAATCATGAAGCTGAAAAGTCAAACTAATTCGTCGAGACTAACCCGAAAAAAAAACGAATTCAGCGAAGCTGGTATTAAAATCTCTTGAGTTATACTTTTAGTTTTCTCCGTTTGTGCTTGATACTTTAGTTTCACGCGCTTTTCTATCGGATTCTCGAATTCTTGCTGCTTTGCCTTTCAGGTTACGCAGATAATATAGTTTCGCTCTACGAACCCGTCCGCGTCGCACAATTTCGATTTTGTCTATAACGGTGGCATGAAGCGGAAAAATCCTTTCTACACCGACTCCAAAGCTGACTTTTCTTACCGTGAATGTTTCACGTGCACCTCCATGTTTGCGTGCAATGCAAATTCCTTCAAAAGCCTGTAAGCGTTCTTTGTTGCCTTCTTTTATGCGAACATGAACACGAACGGTATCACCTGGCTTGAAATCCGGTATATCCTTTTTCATTTGTGATTTTTCAACTATCTCAAGTAATTTGTTCATAAAGCTATTACTCCTTTTTCAAATCTTCCGAAACATTTTAGAGAGGCTATCGAGTTATTTCAACGAAGCCTCAAATAAATCAGAATGATTTTCAAAAGTTTTCTTAAAACATTAGAAATCTCAAAGTATCGAAAATATTTAGGTTCTGAAAACCTCGAAATAGAATTCCTGGGTGTTAAGAATCTTTCAGACCTAACAGATCTTTTCTGATTTTCATCGTTTTTTCGAGTGCTTTCTCACGGCGCCATTTTTCTATTTCTTTATGGTTACCGCTCAAAAGAACTTCGGGAACTTTCATACCGCGAAATTCCCTAGGCTGTGTATATTGCGGATAATCCAGAAGATTTTCGGTAAAGGATTCGCGAACGGCTGATTCTGGACATCCCAAAGCATTCGGCAAAAGGCGTGTGATGGTATCTGTGATAACAACCGCTGCCGGTTCGCCGCCTGACAAAATATAATCGCCGATTGAGATTTCATCGGTAGCCAAAGCTTCATTGACCCTTTCATCAACACCTTCGTAACGACCGCAAATCAAAACTATTTGCTTTTCCTGAGCCAATTCTCTGGCCAAAGTTTGTTTGAAAATAAAGCCTTGCGGAGAAAGCAATATAACTCTTGTGCCTTTTGGATACCTGTCTCTTTCGCAAGTCCCAACTATCTTTTCGACGGCATTGAAAATCGGTTCAGGCTTCATCACCATTCCTTCGCCTCCGCCGAATGGGCGATCGTCAGTCTTTCGGTGTTTATCGGTTGTAAAAGATCGTAAATCGTGAATGTTTATTTCGACTATTCCAGAAGCTCTGGCACGGCGTATTATCCCGACCTCGAAAACTCCATTAAAAAATTCCGGGAAGATAGTCAAAATATCGATTTTTAACGGCCTGTTCATAGTTGAAAATCTAACGAGCCTTCGTTAAAAATCCAGCAAGCCTTCTGGTGGATCAATTTTGATGATTTTTTTCTCAATATCAACTTCAGGGCAAATTGCATTTACAAACGGAATTAAATGATCCTTCTTTGGGCCCTGAACAACCAAGATTTCCGAAGCAACACCGTGCATTACTTCCGTAACTTCACCGATTTTTTCTCCTTGAATCGTTTCAACTATGCATCCTATCAACTGCCAATCGAAAAATTCGTCTTCTTCTAATTCGACGACTTCGGATTCGTGAATGCAGATTTCGCATCCGACAAGCTTTTTAGCTTCTTCGATTGAGTCAATGCCGACAAATTTCAAAACTACTCTATTTTTTTGAAACCAAAAACTTTCAATTTCGAGCCTTTGTATCTGCCCTTTTGGGCTTACTGAAAACACTTTTTCCGTATAGCCGAATCTTTCCGGGAAATCGGTCAAAATTTGAGCCACTATCTCACCAGAAAGCCCGTGAGTTTTGACAGCTTTAGCAATTGCGACTAGATGCTCTTTCACAAAGAACTAATTCGATTCGGCTTCTTGCGGTGGATTGTTTTTTATCAAACTAGCAACTGTTTCAGTGGGTTTTGCCCCGACGCTTATCCAGTATTGAATTCTATCGTGCTTGAGCCTAACTTTAGGCGGATTGCTCATCGGATCGTATGTGCCCAAGTTTTCAATGTATTTGCCATCGCGTTTTGAACGCTTTTCTCTAACAACAATGCGATAAAAAGGCTTTTTCTTTGCGCCCATTCGCATTAGACTAATTGAAAGCATAGTTTATCTCCTTTTCTTTTTGTGTCTCTTTTTCTTCTTTAGTTTCTTTGCAAAGGACTGATTTTCACTGAAATCCTCATTACTCGAACCTAGAAAATCGCCTCCCATCAATGCCCCCAAACCGCCGGCACCGCTCATGCTCATAGCTCGAGTTGCAAGGCGGCTGAAAAATCCACCTCTTCTCATTTCGGCTATCATTCTGCGCATGTGATCGTATTGCCTTAATAACTTATTTACTTCTGCTATTGTGGTTCCTGAACCGTTAGCTATTCTTGTTTTACGGCTTGCGTTGATAATGTCAGGATTTTGCCGTTCTTGTTTGGTCATTGAGTCGATAATGGCTTCGGTGCGCTTTAGTTCATAATCAAGTTTTTCCATCTCTTCTTCGCTTAGCTTTAAACCGCCCAAGAGTTGTTCAGGAAGTAGCTTCATTAGTTTTGACATTGAGCCGAGCTTTTTGAACTGGCGCAGTTGATCGCGGAAATCCTCAAGTGTGAATTGGTTTTTCTGAATTTTTTCAAGTTGTTTTGCAGCTTCTTCTTCGTCAATCTTTGCTTGAACTTCTTCTATTAGAGTCAGAACATCGCCCATTCCTAGGATTCTTTGAGCAATTCGATCGGGGTAAAAAGGCTCGATTGCATCATATTTTTCGCCAACGCCGACAAATTTAACAGGTTGTCCAGTTACGTATTTGATTGAAAGAGCTGCGCCGCCGCGTGCATCACCATCCATTTTCGTCAAGATAACACCTGTTATGCCAATTCTGCGATGAAATTCTTCAGCTGAGCGGACGGCATCTTGTCCCGTCATTGCATCGGCTACAAATAGAACTTCAATCGGCTTGGTTTCTGCTTTAATTTTTTCCAACTCGACCATGAGTTGTTCGTCAATATGAAGCCGACCTGCCGTATCAATTAAAAGTGTGTCGTAGCCAGTTTCTTGGGCGTAACGGACGGCGTTTTTGGCTATTTCGAGAGGATCGTTTAGTTGTCTATTGTCGTAGATCGCCACTCCAACAGCACAGGCGACTACTCGTAATTGCTCGCGAGCTGCTGGGCGATATACGTCGGTTGAAACTACCAGCGGATTCCTTTGTTGATTTTTCTTAAGCCAAGCTGCTATTTTGCCTGTTGAAGTAGTTTTTCCAGAGCCTTGTAACCCTACAATCATGACGACGTTTGGTACTTGGCGTGTAAATACGATGCGTGAGGAGGTTCCACCCATCAATTCAACAAGCTCGTCGTAAACAATTTTGACGACCTGTTCTTGAGGCTTTAATCCTTTCCAGATTTCCTGACCTTCAGCTTTGAGCCTTATTTTTTCGACAAAATCTTTTGCGACTTTGTAGTTTACATCGGCTTCCAGCAAAGCGATACGAATTTCCTTAAGTGCTGCGTCTACTTGCTCAGATGTAAGTTCTTTAGCACCACGCAGGTTCTTGAAAGTGTTTTTTAGTTTTTCCGATAGAGACTCAAACATTTTGAATAAACCTCAGAAAGCCGACTGGTAAGAGCCGAAATCTTAAATAATAAATGTCAAAAAGCGTCTTGTCAAGCAAAAAAAGTAAATACGGATATTTGGAGATCTGAAAATTTTTGCTAAAAAGCGCTCTCTTGATTTGACTTTCTAAAACAGCTGTTAGAAAATTCCCTCTAAAATTTATTTTAGTTTGGCTTTTTAAAAAGTCATACTTTTCAGGCAAATTTGTTTAAGCAATCCGAGCATTTCATTTATTCAGTAGGGAATTTTAATTTTAAATCCTGATGGAGGAAGATGAAACGGTGAAGAAATCTGTGCTCGTGTGTTTGCTAGCTTTGATGCTTTGTGTAGGTGTTTCGAGTCAGTCTGCACAGAGCGAGTTGGCGAAGTATTTTGAAGAAGCTTATCGAACTTATCCAAATATACCAAGAGGTATTTTGGAAAGCATAGCTTATTCGGCAAGCCATTTTAAGAATCTACAGCCAACAAAAGTTGATGAGCATCATCAACCTGCTCGTTATGGGCTTTTTGCCTTGGTTAGAGATGGACAGGGTTATTTCAAGAATAATCTTTTAGAGATCTGTAAATTTGCTAAAGTTTCAGAAGAAGAGTTTTTGCAAAGCCCATACAGGCAGATTATGGCAGTAGCTGCATATTTGTCTTATCAGGCAAAGCTAGAAGAAGCGGCAACTTATGAAGATTTTGCAAGAGTATTGCGAAGACTTTCTGAAATTCCTGGTGACAACATTCTTAATCGCTACGCTCAAGACCTGCAGCTCTATGAAATCTATATGAATTTGCAAAAAGGAATCGAAACTCCTGAAGTAAAGACTGAAGGGGTTCCGGTAAATATGGAATCCATCTTCGGAGCGGAAAATCTGATGATTCTTTCTGCCCCGGAAGTTGTTGTTTATGAGGAATCTTCTGGAAAGTTCCGCATTACCAACGGTGAGCAAATTTACGGTGAAGCTAATGCTACCACGGATTATCCAAACGCCCGTTGGGTTCCAGCAAGTCCCTATAATTATTCTTCTCGCTCAGGGGCTACGGTAACGCATATAGTGATTCATACAACACAAGGTTCTTATGCGGGAGCGATCTCTTGGTTTCAAAATCCGAATGCTCGAGTTTCGGCTCACTATGTAATTCGTTCATCTGACGGGCAGGTTACTCAGATGGTGCGGGAGTACGATAAAGCGTGGCATATCTATATGCATAATAGCTACACTATCGGAATTGAACATGAAGGCTACGTCAGTGACGGATCATGGTATACAACTGCCATGTATCAATCTTCGGCTAATTTGGTTAGAAATATAACTGCACGTCGTGGGATTAACCGAGCTACTTGTTATCGGGGACCGGCTCATAGAGGGGTAGTTGTATTGCCTAGTTCCTATCAAATCAAAGGACATCAGCATTTTCCGGATCAAACTCATACTGATCCAGGTCCCTACTGGAATTGGTATCGTTATTGCGATTTAGTCAACGGTGGCTCAACTCCACCACCTTGTAATTTACCAGCACCGAATGGTTTAGCAGCGACACAAATCTCAACTTCTGCGGCGACTTTGTCGTGGAATGCTGTTTCTGGAGCGGCAAGCTACACTGTGCGCTATCGTATTCGAGGGAGCAGCTCTTGGATTACCGTAAATGCTTCTTCAAGAAGCATTCGTGTTTCGGGATTGACTGCAGGCGGAATGTATGAGTGGCAAGTTAGAGCGAATTGTAGTTCAGGTTCTGGTGGGTTTAGTAGTAATTCATATTTTGCAACTGCTCAGTATCACAGAATAAGCACGGCTTGCACCGGAACATTTACCGATACCGGAGGTCCCACCGGGAACTATGGCAACAACGAGAACTATATCTTCACGATTGATCCGCCGGGAAACAGTCGTGTAACGGTGGATTTTTATAGCTTCGGTCTTGGCTCAGGCGATGTTCTTTACATCATAGACGGCCCTGACGTAACATCACCTGTGATAGGAGCTTATACTGGGACAAATTCACCAAGAAGAATAACTTCCAGTGGTGGGGCTATAACATTCAAATTCATTTCTGATAGCTCAGATGTTGCTTGGGGTTGGCGTGTTAATTGGACTTGTAGATAGTGGTTCTTTATTAGAAGAGCTGTTTTTTGAAATCTGAGGGCCCGATAAAGTAGAAATGGTTTCTTTTTAACCGGATTCGTGATCTTTTGATTAGCTCCGAAATAATCAAAGAGGCTGTTTACTTAAAAGCAGCCTCTTTGGATTCTTAGGAAATTTTTTTCTGTCTGCACTCAGAGAACTTTTCAAGATGAAAAACTCGAAAACTTTCAGGAAATTGTCAAAGTTTGTAGTTTCGATTACAAGTTTTGAGTTTTTCAAAGAATGTTGTCAGTATGCCGTGGCTGAAGCTTTTGCTTTTAGAGTTTTCTTTTCCATCTGACACCTTCTTTAGTATCTTCCAAAACAATGCCTTTTTCACTGAGAAATTGTCGGATTTTATCAGCTTTTGCAAAGTCACGATTGCGTCTAGCTTCTTGACGTTCGGCAATTAGCTTTTCTATTTCTTCGTCAAGGATTAAGACCTCTTCTTTACCGAAAATGCCTAGGACTGAGTCGAACTTGCTGATTGCATCAAGTACGGCTTCTTTATCGTCTTTACGCAGTTGTTCGTCAGCCAACACCGTGTTTATTTCGCGAACCATGTTGTGAATTGCTGCCAACGCAACCGATGTATTCAAATCATCGTCCATTGCTTCTTCGAAGCATTTTAAGGTTTTTTCAACAGTCATTTTGGCTAATGGATTCGATCCGCTTTCGGTTTTAGCTTCTTTAACGAGTTGGCGAAAATTCCTCAACCGCTCAACCGTTGAAACTGCACCTTTTAAGCTTTCAAATGTAAAATTAAGTTGTTTTCTGTAAGGAACGGACAAAAGCAAGTATCTGATGGCCAAAGCTGGAAAGCCTTTGGCCAAAATATCGCGCAAAGTAAACTCATTGCCTAGAGATTTGGCCATCTTTTCGCCATCAACCTTTAAAAATTCGCTGTGTAGCCAGTATTTGGCAAAAGGCTTGCCCGTTGCTCCTTCTGATTGTGCAATTTCGTTTTCGTGATGAGGAAACTGCAAATCAATTCCACCAGCGTGAATATCAAAGCTTTCACCTAGATATTTCATTGACATAGCAGAGCATTCGATATGCCAGCCTGGTCGTCCTCGTCCGAAGGGAGCATCCCAACCAGGAGTTTCATCAGGCGGGACAAACTTCCAAAGTGCAAAATCACGTGCATTTTCCTTATCGTATTTATCGGCGTCGATTCTGCCACTTGCGCCTACTATGTTGCCTTCAAGATTTATTTTTGAAAGCTTTCCGTATTCTGGAAATGCAGAAATTCTGTAATAGATTGAGCCTTCTGATTCGTATGCTTTGCCACTTTGGAGAAGTTTCTGTATAAGCTCGATCATTTCGGGAATATGTTCGGTAGCACGTGGCGCAATGTCGGGTTTTTCGCATCCCAAAGCTTCCATATCTTCCCAAAAAGCGCGGATATAAGGTTCGGTCATCTCGTCAATCGTTATTCCTTTTTTCCTAGCCTCTGAGATTATTCGGTCATCAACATCGGTTAGATTCATTACGTGAATTAGTTTGTAGCCTTTGAATTTCAGATAACGCCTTAGAATATCTCCGAAGACGAATGTGCGAAAATTGCCGATATGTGCGAAATTCCAAACTGTCGGCCCGCAAATATACATTCGCACTTCGCCTTCTTTCAAAGGATGAAATTCTTCTATCCGATTCGTTAGCGTATTGTGAAATCTCAGCATAATCTAAAAAAATAATCATACAATAATTGAATTATCTTCTTCTAATTGTAAAAATTTTCAACATTTGAAGAAATGCGTTCAAACGAAGCTAATATCAATTTCAGATGAAACGAACACAAACTTGCACACTCGAAAACAAACGCAGGTTAGCTGTCGCCAGGATTTTTTTAGGAATTTTTTGTAGAAAATAAAAAGTTCGAAAGATTCAAGTTCCTCTTTTGTAGCGGATTGATGATGTCTTTGATGAGCGGTGCAGATTTTAAGGAGAATTTTGTTTTTCGATTTAAACGCAAGAAAAAACACCGATGGGCGAAAGTATTGTAAAGGGCGAAATGTGCTATGCCGTAGGCGACAGTGCCGAAGCCTATTGAAAACAAAACACTATTGAAGAAAAAAGTAGAAGCGAAAAGACATCAAAAATTAAACTGAAGATATCATTGGTTTTCCATAGTTCCTTTTGTGTTTTGTGATGAGTCGAATCAGTCTTCCAAAGCATGCCGTGAAAGAGATGGTGATGAATCACATAGAAGAAATCTTCCATCGGCAGAAAACCAAAAACTATAAATATCAAAGCTTCGGCCGTAGTTTTTTCGGCGTTACAGAACTTGTTTTTCTTGGCTGTTTTCTGCAGTTTTGCCTTGAGATATTTAGTTTTCAATGCAGTTTGGCATCAAGTCTTAGGACTATCATTTTCGATCTCTATTTCCTCCGAGCTTTGCAATTCTTCTTTTTTCTGATGTATTCTACAGAAGTCACCCCCAACGAATGTTGTAATATCCATCCCGGTCAGCACAACAGATGGCATCGGTCGGAACTTTTAAGTCCTCGACAATGTTAAGATTGCAAAGAAGCCTATAAACGGGTAAATCTAGCATCTCGAGTCTTTATTCATACACAAAAAATTTCCTCAATCTTTGATCTTGTTATGATGAGAATTGTAGCTGCGAAAATTTGTCATAGAAGACTTAAATTATTCAAGAAAAAGACAATACAATACGTTCCCAATGAAACTATTATGATCAGCTATTTTCTTCGAATTCTTACTCGGTTGAGTTATCCTCCTGTTCGACTGGATTTGTTGATGTATTGTTTTCGTTACCATTTGTCTTTACTCTCTTTGGCTTCCTCTTCCAAGTTTAGAGGTTGTCCTTTTTGTTGACGGAGCTTTAAGAAGTAGGCTTCGTCATCTTCGTAAGCTATCTCGAACCATCCGCTTTCTAACGCCTTTGCAATAAAATCTGTGCAATCTTTGGAGTCAGAAAACACATAATTGGCACCTATTTTTTCACGTATAATCGGTCCCGGATCGTCAACTTTTCCTTTGACTATATCATCAACAACTTTGAAAAGCTCTGGGTTTTTTGAGTAAAGATAGTTCGGGTCTAGGCCGTGGACGTATCGGTGTGTTGGATCGAAGTAAAAAAGTTTTGGAAAATCGTCCCAGTTACAGTTAAAGATAATTTCATTTTCCGGTATATTTGCCTTGGCCCATTCCGTTGCACGCTTATATTTTTCGTGTGGTTCGTTGTTTCTTATGAACTCGATTAGTCCTAGCCATCTGAAGTTTCCGATTTGAATTCCTATGTAGTAAAAAAACATTAGCGCAAAGAAGACTGTTGCAGCAAAAACGGCAAATACCGTTTTCCGCCATTTGCAAGAGGGAGTCTTTTTTTCTTCGAGGTTGGCGCTGTTTTTCTCATCCGGATCTTCTATTTGTTTGTTTCGAACGGCTTCTCTAACCTGCTTAGAGTCTTCAGCACCGATGCTTTCGGCAGGTCCAGAACTTGAGTCTTTCCTTGCAAAAAACGATTGCCAACTAAATGCTGCAAATAGAACGGCGAAAGGCGGAAGATATTCGGTGTAACGCTTTGCCGTAAAAGTGGCAGTTAATATAAATGTGCTAAAGAAAAAGAAGAAAGCGGCTTTTTCAGGAAGTTTTTCATCAGGGATGAAAAGGGTATAACCTAGAAGCATTGCCAAGAGTGATATCGGAAAGAAGATCAGCAGTTCGCTTGTTAAATATGGGTACCATTCCATTCCAATTAAGACATCGTAATTACCTATTCTTATCTTTGTCGTTAAATGTTCGAAGAAAAGTTTTATGTTGTTAGGAAAGTAAGGATGGATGATGTTTCCCAGGATCATTCCCAGAGTTGTGTATCCGACAGGTTGCCACTCAAACCTTCTCTCATTCCATAAAATTATCCCCATCCATATCAACGCAGCTATCCACAACATCGGAAAAAGACTGTAAGTCCACGTGAAGACAAACATCAGCGGCAACAGCCAAATGTATCTCTTCTCAAACAAAAGATATATCCCTATAACCAGGAAAATTATCGTCAACGGCGGAGTCTTGGCTGTGCTCATCCTAAGGAAAAAAGGAGTTCCAGATGTCAACAATGCACCTAGCCACAGTGGAAGGTATTCGACTTTGTAATAGAACATAAACCAATAGACGGAGAAGACAGCTAAGGTGCCGTAGAAGACTGAAGCGACTTTTGCAGCAGTTACCGGTTCAAAAAACCAGAGGAAAGGGATTTGGAGCAGGTGAAAGAAAAAGTGATGGTCACTATAGTTTTGGGGATCTAGGATAGTCAATGGTAGCCATTTGAATTCGGGAAGTCCTTTGCCACTACTGAGATTTTCCCAAAGCATCTGACTCCACCGAATGTGATAATACCCGTCCCAGTCAACACAGCAGATGGCATCGGTTGAGATTTGTAAGGTTCTCAGTAATGTCAGGATTGCAAAGAAACCTATGAATAGATAAATCCAGCGCCTTGATTCTTCGTCGTTAAACAGTTTTCTTAAAGACTGATTCTTTTTCATAGCTTAAATTTAACAACTTTAGAAGCTTTTGGTCGGTTAAAAAAGTACAAATCGAATGCCTACAAAACTTATCGGGTAATTACGATTATATTTTTTTTGTCACTCATTTTCTTCTGTTTCTTCTTGGTTGAAATCATTTTTTTCTTCGCCTGAATTCACTGTTATTTCATCTTCGATTCCGTCTGCTTCATCTTCTAACTCTAGACTTGGAGGTTGTCCTTTTTGTTGACGGAGCTTTAAAAAGTAAGCTTCGTCATCTTCGTAAGCTATCTCGAACCATCCGCTTTCTAACGCCTTTGCAATAAAATCTGTGCAATCTTTGGAGTCAGAAAACACATAATTGGCACCTATTTTTTCACGTATAATCGGTCCCGGATCGTCAACTTTTCCTTTAACTATATCATCAACAACTTTGAAAAGCTCTGGGTTTTTTGAGTAAAGATAGTTCGGGTCTAGGCCGTGGACGTATCGGTGTGTTGGATCGAAGTAAAAAAGTTTTGGAAAATCATCCCAGTTACAGTTAAAGATAATTTCATTTTCCGGTATATTTGCCTTGGCCCATTGTGTGGCGCGTTCGTATTTGCTATGTGGTTCATTGATTTTGATGCTTTCGATCAATCCTTCTTGTTTGAAACTACCGATCTGGATTCCTTTGTAATAGAAAATCACGAGTAGAAAGAAGAAAGCACCGAGAGCAACGGCGAAGGCTTGTTTCAAACGTCCGTAAATGCCTTTATCTTTTTTCTTATCCAGCAAAGGCTCGATTTCGCGACGAAAGTCCTCCGGTAAGGAGCTTAAATCAGGTGTGAAAAAAGCTTGCCAGCTAAATGCTGCAAAGAGAATAGCAAAGGGTGGAAAATACTCTGCATAACGTTTGGCTAAAAACTGCGCAATAAGAAGCGGTGTAACGAAAAGAAGGAAAAATGTTGCTTTTTCGGGAAGTCTCCTTCTTGGAACAAACAAGACATATCCGAGAAACATCGCCAAAAACGCTATCGGAAAATTCGTCAATAACTCAACACCAGAGTAAGGATACCATTCTCCTCCAACGGGAACATCGAAATTTCCCATCCTGATTTTCATTGACAGATGTTCGAGAAAAAGCTTTATGTTATTGGGGAAGTAAGGATGGATAACATTTCCCAACACCATTCCCAGAGTTGTGTATCCGAGTGGACGCCATTCAAATACTCTTTCGTTCCAAGCAATTATGAGCGTCCAAATAAATGATGCTACCCACAACATTGGGAAGAGACTGTAGGTCCATGTGAAAACAAACATCAACGGAAACAACCATACATATTTTCTTTCAAACAAAAGATATATTCCTATAACCGAGAAAATTATCGTCAAAGGCGGTGCTTTTGCCATGTTCATCCTGTAGTAGAAGGGATTGGCGCATATCAAAATGGCACCTAGCCAGACAGGTAAGTAATCAACCTTGTAGTAGAACAAGAGCCAGTAAACCGAAAAAACGGCTAGAGTGCCGTAGAACAAGGATGCGACTTTAGCAGCAGTAACCGGCTCGAAGAACCACAGAAAGGGAATTTGAAGCAGATGAAACAGAAAATGATGGTCGCTGTAGTTTTCCGGGTCTAAGATTGTTAAAGGAAGCCATTTGAATTCTGGTAATCCGTCGCCATTGCTAAGGCTTTCCCACAAAAGTTGACTCCAACGGATGTGATAATATCCATCCCAATCGCCGCAACAGATAGCGTCGGTTGAACGTTGCAATATAGTCATCAGCATCAAAATAGCTAAAAAGCCTAGGATCAGATAAAGCCAACGCACCGCATTTTCGCTGCTTAACCATTCTTTCCATGACTGTTTTTCGTTCATAAAAGATTTCTAGCGACAAATGTGAATTAAAATCATAAAATACCACAGGAACCTTTTTCGTCGTCAATAGCGAATCTTTTCTTGTAATAAAATCCGCTTAAGCTTAAGCTTGTAATTTATGACAATCAGGGTAAGGTTTGCAGAAGAAAAGGATGCTTTTGCTTTGGTCGGTTTTAATCGAGCGATGGCAATGGAAACTGAAGGAAAACCTCTCGATGTCGAAATTTTGAAAAAAGGTGTGAATGCAGTTTTTCAAGACATTGGCAAAGGCTTCTACGTTGTGGCGGAAGAAATTAAAACCGACGAAAAGGTTGTGGGTTGTTTGATGATCACGTTTGAATGGAGCGATTGGCGGAATGCTTGGTTCTGGTGGATTCAGAGCGTGTATGTTATGCCGGAATACAGAAAACAAGGCATTTATCGGCGTCTTTATGAATTTGTTAAAGAAGAAGCGAGAAAATCAGGGAATGTCTGTGGTTTCAGACTTTACGTTGACCGCAACAATAAGGTAGCACAACAAGCTTACGAAAAACTCGGTATGAAAGAATCAAATTACATCATGTTTGAAGAATTTTTATGAAGAGAATTCTTGTAAATTCAAGAGATTTTCGGGTAAACCATGTTTCTTTTCGTTTATGTTCGATGAAATTGTGAATCTTTAGCGTTGGCTTATCACCTTTTTGATTTTTCCTTATTCCAAGGTCGAAATATCAGCGTCTTGAATACTGAAAAAATTTGATTTCTTCGGTTGCTGAAGCTAACAGTTTCTTTATTTCGTCAATGCTCAAGTTGTCGTGTTGCGATGAGTACTCTCCTTTGAGCGCTGGTTGGATATTTTTTTCTTTTCTTAGTTCAGGCAAAATCGGTAGTATCACGTAGTAGCCGTTGCGTTCTACGGTTCGATAAACTTCTTCTTCAGACACCATTATTTCGTGAATCTTTTCGCCCGGACGGATTCCGATAAAGACTATTTCTACTTTTTGCTCTTTCATCAATGCCTTTGCAATGTCAATAACCTTTGCCGAGGGGACTTTTGGGACATAAGTCTCACCGCGATTTGCTTCCCTAACTGCTGCAAAGATTGTGTCAACAGCTTTGTCTAAGCTTAATAAAAACCTGGTCATTTCAGGTAGAGTTATGGTCACAGGACCACCATTTCTTATTTGTTCAATAAACAACGGCACAACCGATCCGCGAGAAGCTATGACATTTCCATAGCGAACGCAGATAAAACGTGTGTCGGGCAGATCTCTGTTTGCTTCAATCAGAATCCGCTCCTGCAAGGCTTTTGTCATGCCCATTACGTTTATCGGTTTACAAGCTTTATCGGTTGAAATGCCAACGACGGTTTCGATTTTTAGATTGTTTTCTCTAATCGCGCGCGCGATGTTATAGGCACCTATAACATTTGTTTGAACAGCTTCGAAGGGGGCGTATTCGCATGTTGGAACTTGCTTGAGTGCTGCGGCATTAAAAATAACATCGGCTTCGCGCATTGCAGCAACCAGTGAAGAATAATCGCGAACATCGCCGATTCGGAAGCTCAGAATCTGCTGTGAATTTTCGTAAATTATTTCATCGGTTGCAGTTTTTCGATGCATAAAATCAAGACGCATCTCGTGCTGTTTGGCTTCGTCGCGCGAAAAAACCGTTATTTTTGCAGGTTTTCCCATCTCTCCTGTCAGAAGTCTTCTAACAAGTTTTTGACCTAAAGAGCCGGTTCCACCAGTTACCAAAATTCTTTTGTCCTGTAAAATCATCGTGCTTCCTACCTCGTTCAAGTCGGTTTGGTTATTATTCAAATCGTTTTAGTTATTTTTGTTAAAGAGCGTGGCGCATCAGCGTTTAGTCCTTTTGTTTTTGCCAGAAGCGCTGCAAAAAGCTGAGCTGGTATGATGAAGGGGATTGGTGATAAAAATTCCTCAATCTCTTTCGACATGGGGATATGACGCGAGCTAAGTGATGCTATTTCGGAATCATTCGTAATAGAAAGACTGTCGGCATGAAGTTGCTGTAATCTTTTAAGTAAGTCCAAATTGCCTTTCTTTGTGACACCAGAGGGGGCAAACATTATAACCGGAAATCTTCTTTCGACGATGGCGAGCGGTCCATGGAAGAAATCGGCTGAAGAAAATCTTTCGGCTACAACGTAGCAGGTTTCCATCAATTTTAGCGCCAATTCGTAGGCATTTCCGTAATTCAAGCCACGTCCTACGACAACACAATTTTCCATAAAAGCGTATCGCTCAACTATACTCTCAACTGTTGATCTAAGTTGTAATGCTTCTGCGCAAAACGGTGGGATTTTTTCATAACTGATTTTTTTATCTGAAAGTGCAGATGCCAGCATGTAGAAATGAAGCATTTGGCCCGTATAGGTCTTGGTTGCAGCAACCGATTCTTCCCTTCCGGCATGTATCAACAAGGTTTCATCGGCAATTTTTGCCATTGAAGAATTTGCCTCATTGGTGATGCCGATTGTAAAAGCACCTAATTCTTTTGCTCTTTCAAGAACCGTATTTACATCGGTTCCTTCACCTGATTGCGAAACACCTATGACAATTGCTTTATCTAGTTTTAACTTTGCGTTGTAAAGCGTGAACACAGAAGGAGCAGACAAAGAAACAGGAAGGGCAGTGGTTATTTCAAGCAAATATCGTCCGAAAAGTGCCGCATTATCGGAGCTTCCACGTGCAACCAAAACTATTAGGTCAAAATTTTTCTTACGTAGGAAATTCCCTAAAGAATCAACCTTTCTCCTTTCAGCCTGTATCGTTCTTTCCAGAACTACAGGTTGTTGTATTATTTCCTGAAGCATCAGTGACACATCAAATCCTCCAATGGCTAGAACAAACTTCGACGTTAAACTTGAGAAATTTTAAGACTTTAAGTTTCGCAATTCATCAAGAATCGTATCTATTTCAGCCCCGATCAAGATTGCCAATGCCGTTAGGTAAAACCAAAGCATCAAGATAATGACCGCTCCAAGAGAGCCATAAACTTTGGTGTATGTGTTGAAATACTGCAAATAAAGGCTAAATCCCTTAGAAACCAAAATCCAAAGTGATATCCCGATTGTTGTCCCCCACGAAATCCATCTCCATTTTTCTCGTGGTCTATTCGGACAAAAATTGTAAACCAAAGCTGTTATGAGAAGCAGAATTGCTAGGATTATCAAAGTTTCAAGCAACTTTAGAAAATAAGAAACTTCTGTTGGGGGCAAGTTAGAAAGAAGACCTGAACCTTCAAGGTTCAGGATCACGGTCAAGAAAATTAAAACACCGACAACAATTGTTAGGATCAAAGACACAAGTTTTGATTTCAACAGAGAACGAGTTTCTTGCAAACCGTAAATCCGATTCAGAGCATTTTGAAGGCTATCGAAGCCGGACGAAGCCGACCATATTGCTACCAGAAATCCTAAAGTGATTTTCCCACCAGAACTAGCCTCGGCTACTTCTTTTATGGTTTTTTCTACCAAATTGTAAGCGTCAGTTGGCATTATTTGTTCCAAGTAAAGGAAAAGTTTGGTTTCAAAATCGCTTGCTTCTTTCAAGATCAAGCCGAAAAGCGACACTAGAAAAAACAGAAGCGGAAACAATGAAAAGAAAAAATAAAAAGCAATTTCGGCAGAATGCCCGAATATCTCGTCCTTGGAAATCTTTTTATAAAATTCACCGAAAAATTCCTTAATCACAGAAAAACAAGTTTGTTGATAAATGGATAAGTCAGCGAAAACAAACTCATCAAAAAGACAATCCCAGCGTAGAAAAGTAAAGGCAGTAGCTTTCAAATAGAGCTACTGCCGAAGAAGATTATTTATCGGTTTTTTTAGATTTAGTTTTTTGGGTTGTTTCTTTCTTTTCGCTTTTTGCTTTTCCCGTGTCTTTAGTGCTCAAGCTTGTTTTTTGAACAGTGCTGCTACCATTGCCGTTTAGTAGCGAAAGCCAGCGATATTCGGGTTGTTTTATTTCGGTGCTTAATTTTTCAAAAACAAAGTCGGCTACAGCATTGACGAACCAATTGTGATTAAATTCGCCGACGGAAGCTAATTCCGCATCCGGTGCAGGATTCATAAAATCAATTGCATAAGGCACGCCATCTTTGATAGCAAACTCGACCGTGTTTATATCGTAGCCGAGAGCATGGCAGATTTTGATGACGTCTTCTTCGACTCTTGCGCTGAGTTCTGGTGAAAGGTAGTTTTCTATGTTCATGTATTGTTGCCCAGACAGATAAGGCTTGCTAGGGTCATAGGGCATTATCAGTACTTTCTTCTGGCCGATACAATAGCAACGCACGAATTTATCGTATTGAATTGCCTCTTGCAAGACCATGCATCGTGTGCCGGTCTGGTTGTAGTGGTAAAGAAGTTGTTCGATTGAATGAACCTTGGTGACCATTTTCCAACCGCCACCGTCGTGTGGTTTTAAGAACGCGGGAAAACCGACGTAATCGGCAATTCCTTGCCAGTCAATCGGAAACTCTAAGTTTCGCAGTGATTCACTGCTTATATCTGGAATATAGGAATGTTGTGGCAGGAGCACAGTTTTGGGAATTGCAATGCCCAATTTCGCTGCCAGACTGTAGTTGAAGAACTTATCATCGGCAGACCACCAGAAAGGATTGTTGATTATGTAAGTGCCTTCCAAAGCCATGCGTTTTAGCATTGCTCGGTAGTAAGGCACTTCGTGCGATATCCGGTCAATTATGATGTCATAACGTTTTTCCTGATTAAGCGGTATCCCGCCGACTTTTATCATTTCGGCTACAACTTCACCATGTCCTCTTTTATTTATCGTTTCAATAATAGCTTCTGGAAAGCTCTTTTCTCTTCCTACTAAAATCCCGACTTTTTTCATCTTTTTTAATCTCCTTATGAAAATAACTCGGTTTTTAACCGAAACTGCAATTTTAATTGATGGGGAAGTAAAGAGCAAGAGTTAAAGACTTTGTTGTTGACAATGAAAAATCTAAGGGATTATTCAGGAAGAGACTTCTTTAGTGTTATTTTGCAAAATTTTATTTGAGATTGCCCAAGAAAAAGGTGAGTCTGTAAGCCGAATTCTGTAATCCGCTAAGACTCAAGGTTGTTTAGAGTCTTGGATTTGTTTAGAAAGCGGATTGGCAATCATTCATCTAGGCGATTCGTTACCGAAATCGCTCTAGCGACCTACCCGAAAGCGTATCTTGAATCTCACCGAGCGAGATTTTCTTTTATTCAAAAATCAATGTTCAAGTTTTTTCAGGGAAGTTGAGATTTGAATTTTTCTCGCCCGGAGTTCAAGATTCGAGCGGACGCACTCTCAAACGCTTTCCTATTTGGTCTTGCACCGCGAGGAGTTTGCCTAGCCACATCTGTTGCCAGATGTGCTGGTGCGCTCTTACCGCACCGTTTCACCCATCACCCGCACTTTTCGCTCCGGGCAAAGACTTCAGCGAATAGGCCGATTTAAAAGTTCGGCAAACAAGCTGAAATCTTATAGCCGATCGGAAGACGAAAAGCCGCTGGCTGGTCTGTTTTCTGTTGCACTTTTCGTCATCAGCTTTTCAAAGAGCTGATGCCCGGGTGTTACCCGGCTCGCCGTCCTGTGGTGTTCGGACTTTCCTCTGCTAAAACTTTCTCAAAAAGTCTTAGCAGCGATTGCCAAACTCACCTTTTTCCCAGGCACGTTTTATTCTACCAGAAAACTCAAAATGTTCACAATTTTTAGTTCGGCAAGCATAAATCGTTGACCGAAAATTATTGAAGAATCTTTCGATAAGTGAAATTCCAAAATGATATGTTTTGCTGAGTTCAAATGATTCTGTTTCAAGTGTTCAATTTGGCACTCAAAGTCAATTCCCTGTCCAAGCTGACTACAATGCTGACGGAAGAACTGATATAGGCGTGTTCGATCCTTTCACGGCTGCTTACTACTACATAAGAAGCTCTGACAATGCTACTATCAATCAACCCTTTGGGCAAAATGGTGACATTCTGGTCGCAAGCTACAATGTGTTCTAAGAAATAGCCACGTCTTCCAAGAGAAGGTGTGGCTATTTTCACAAAAAGTCATAAAAAGGGGTAAGGAAAAACATGAAAAATTCAAGACAGAGAATTTATCAAACATTACGTTATGGATTGTCGGCGACGTTGATTTTCAATCTGTTCATACTTGCTGTATTGGCTGCTGGTCACTCTGAGGCTTCGCTAATAAGCATGGACAGATATGCGGATAACACTGACACCTACACTTTTAAAAGTGTTGAACCGAGACGTGAAGGTTTTGTAACAATAATTGCGAATTATATTCCGTTCCAAGAAACATCAGGCCATTCACAATTTTATCGCTTCGATGACAACGTGCTTTACGAAATTAAAATTGACAACACAGGTGATGGAGTCGAAGACATTACCTATCAATTCCAATTCAAAACACAAATCATCAACCCAGATACTGTTTTCGGTATGGTTACTAGAAATCAGAACGGGATGATTAGCAGTCTGAACGATCCCGACTATAATCAATTTCAAACATACACGGTTCGGCGCATACATAGCTCAATAGAACAGAGTGGTAGAGAGTAATTGCAACCGGTTTGAAAACACCACCTTCTAACATAGGTCCCAGGGTTACACCGAATTACGAGCAAAATCTTGGGCTGCCGGCAGTTTATAACTTGCCAAACGGTGGAAGAGTTTTTGCAGGTCAAAGAGACGAATACTTTTACATTGATCTAGGCGGAGTTTTCGATTCATTGAGCTTGTGTTCTGTCGGGGCATCAGGCAGAATTGATTCAACCAAAGGCTTCAATGTCAGCACGATTTCCATTGAAGTTCCTATTCAGGAGTTAACTAGATTAGGAATGGTTCCTTCGAGTCCGACCAGCCCTGATGCGGTTATAGGGGGCTGGGCTACTGCAAGCAGCCGTTCTACAAAAGTTCTAAACTCTAATGGAACTGCAAGCAATTCTGGGCCATGGGTTCGAGTTTCGTGCTTGAGAAATCTGCTGGTTAATGAAGTCGTAATTCCACTAAATCTCAAAGACGCTTTCAATGCCTCAAGCTCGGCAAATGATGCTGTATTTGCTCCTTTTGTTGTTGATCCACAATTGCCCGAGTTTTTGCAGGAGGCTTACGGAATCAACATTCCACCGCCTCCGCGCAGCAATCTGGTTGCTATCTTCGCAATAGGAATTCCTGTCAATAGCGGTTGAACTAGCAGAAAAGAATTATTTCCACAGAAGCACCGCAAATGATTCTTTTTTTACGGCGTGCTTACGGATGCGAACATCGAACTTGGTAATTACAAGGAAGCGTTGGAAGCTGGACAGAAAATGGTTGATCTTGAACCTAGCATGGAATCTTACATGAGAGTTTCAATGTTGTGAAGTCTGTATGGTCAGGTTGAGGGTGCAATCGAAGCAATGAAAATGGCTGCTCAGATTGCTGATCCAAATAATCGAGAGGCCCGTGCTTGTGCTTGGTTAGGCTCGGTGATGAATGCTTTCGTATAGGCAGTTTCAAGGGAGCTGAAAAGCAATACGACGCTGCGCTTGAGATTCTTCCCAATTATTACTTGGCACTCTCTGCCAAAGGCAAAGTGCGCGCAGCTCAAGGTGATTTAGACACAGCAATAAAGTTCTACACCGAGGCACAAAACAGAGTTCCACTTGTCGAAATTGTCATTGCACTTGGCGATTTATACTTGTTTCAAGGCAACAAGGAAAAGGCTGATTCCCGATATGCTTTAGCCGAATTAATCGAACAAAAATTCGGTAATCTCGACCTAAAACGTCTTGCACTATTGTAGGAAGACCACGACATTTGCTCAGATGAAGCTCTTAAGATCACAACCAAAGAATATGAAAGGCGAAAGGACGTTTACACTGTTTATGCATGGACGCTTTACAAAAAGGCAATTTCAATCAAGCAAAGGAGGCAATCACAGAAGCAATGCACCTTAAAACAAAAGACGCACGCATTTTTTATCATGCTGGCATGATCGAGAAAGCTTTAGGAAACCAGAAAGGAGCAATCAAATATCTAGAAAGAGAGAGATTCATGAATCCGGCTTTTGATTTAATACAAGCTGAAAAAGCCCGAAAAATGCTCGAAGAGCTAAAAAATCGACATGAAAGTCAAATAGAAACCTTAGAACTTAAGAAATTTTCAAAGCTGAAAAAGCTTAAAGGTTGAGGCTGACCAGATTTGTGAAAGCCATTCTGAAAATTTGTTTAGGAATCTCAGCATTTGTTGTTATTTGCACAGGGCATCCGCTCGGTAATTTCTGCGTCAATCAATACTCACGTCTTGAAGTCGAAATGAAGAGAATCAAAATTAGATACGTCCTCGACTTAGCCGAAATTCCTACTTTCCAGGAGCAAATGATAATTGACCGAAACAAAGACAGCATGATGACCGAAGATGAGTTGGAAACCTATGTAAATGCGTTGACACCGAAGATCTCATCGAATCTTATCTTGCTTCTTAATGATGAAAGACTACAAATTAAAGCCAGCAAGAGCACAGCAAAGATTGAAATCGGAGTCGGAAATCTTCCGATGCTTAAGATTTTTTGGGATTTCGTGGCAGAGTTTCCGTCAGATTTGCAAGAAATTAACAAAGTTGTTTTTGAAAACAAAAACTTTTCCGAGCGTATAGGATGGAACGAGATTGTTGTCAATCGTGAAAATCGGGTTCAAGTTTTTAACTCGACTGCTTGCAGCAGCGGTATAACCCAACCGAATCCGGTAATACCAATCACCCTCTGGTCAATAAAAAGCAAATTTTATTTTATTAAGATTAAAGTTACGATATCGAGTACAATAAATTTCAATTTCTATTGTTTTCCTTTTCTACCTATATATTTATGTTTTCATCCTGTAGCAACTCAACCGAAAGATCCTTCATCTTTATTTTTCATCGCCCTATATGATGATTTCTTTATTAGATGTATAAAGACCGAGAGCACGACAATCCGTTATAAAAATAAGCTTCCTTGAAGGACACTCGTCTTCAGGTAAAAGCTTTAAATTATCGAAGTTTTATTACGGTGAAATTTTCTAAAAAAGTCACCCAGGCTATATTTCTGTTTTAGCAGTTCCGACATCGGTTTTGTTTGAAGGACTTGGTTTAAACATAATTTTCGATAGATTTAATTATTCGGTTCTCGATTAAAGTATTGGGTTAGCCGATTTTCAAAGTAAAGCGCCTTTGTTCTGGTATTCGGGTTAAAAGTGTTGCATTGAATATAACATTTATATCATTCAAAGTAGATATATAGTGTAGACGTATAGTTTTATCTGGATAATCTTATCGAAATAAACTTTTCTAATTTGTTTTATTTTTCTTTTTTTTGATTATGCAGATATCGTTAAATTCACAAGATTTACATTTCCATACTTTAGGTGGTGGTGGGATAGTACCGTTATCCATTGCCTTAAATTTTTCGAGAACACTTTTCACGTTATTAACGTCAACATTAAGAGTCCAGGTGAGAGTTTCGTTTTCTTCTACAACGTAGATCTGCACTCTTTTTTCTTTACGTTTGTAAAAATATCCGTATAAATCGGCTTGTGTAAACGCCACAGGTTTTATAAAAGGCATCATAAAACGAGATTTTGTTGTTTTAAATTCATATACGAACTTATCCGTAATACCGTCGGGAGCACTTATTATAACGTATTTATCCCAAGCATAATTCCATCGTATGGTTGGATATTGTTCTGCGTGTATGGTTTCAAGAAGCATGCCTCTTGTTATCGGTGGAGCTTCTTTCAAGTCGACAATACGGATGTTTTCTTCTCGGGCATACTCAATCCAAAAATGCAGTTCGTCTTCGGGAAGGTATGGATTTATAAGAATGACCTTGTTACCGTTTTTATCAACTGTAGTAATTGTAGATATTCCTTTATGGGGGTTTGTTGTAGCTTGCGATTCTGATTGTTCGATTTCCTGTTTTAAAAGTTTTGTTATATCGTCAAATTCGATGTCGTTGCCTATTTCCAAGAGTTCTTCGTAACTTGTAGGTATTGTGCGTAAACGGTTGAGTTTAAAAGAGTAAATAATTCTGTCGATCAGGTAAACATGAAAGAATCTAGGTTCGTCTTCAATGCTTGTATAAAGAGATTTTGCAGAGCACCAATAGTAGCTTGCTATATTTGCGGTTCCGAGAAAAACCAAATCGTTTTCTTTTACGCCTCTACGCCTCTTTTCAAGGCAAAGCAATTTTTTTATTTCATCTGTAGTTAGACTATCCAGTAAGTTTAATATTTCTTTAAGTGTGCGTTCGGAATTTTTCATTAAGTGTTGCCTCTCTTTAAAATTTTTCAGTTGTATAACCGGATACCTCGGTTTTTTATATTTTTCTTAAGAAAAAAGCAAGAATGTATTTTATTTTCGATATAATTATCATCGAAGATTTTGTTTCGTTACCGAAGGTGATTTTCAATATAGACACGAAGACCTATATTAGTATAATCAAGTGGTTTTTTTACCTTTTGAATCTGTTATATTGAGTTTTGCACCCATTTCAATTGGTAAAAGAGCGGTTTCGGTATGTTTATTTTTGATGGCGAGATGTAAAGGTGTTTTTCCCGTTTTGTTTTGAATGTCGGGGAATGAACTTTTGTTGATAACGACTTCCACGGTTTGTGTGTGACCGGAAGCAGCGGCTTTATGTAGTGCCGTATTACCTTGTTTATCTTGCAGATTTAGATTTGCGCCCGCCGATAGTAAACGATATACGATTTGGGTTTGCCCACGGCAAGTGGCCACATGTAAAGGTGTTTCATTAAAACTGTTTCGAATATCGATATGTACTCTCCTGCTTTTAACAAGTAATATACTATTTTTTCGTTTCCCCAACGAGCCGCCCAGTTAAGTGGTGTGAAGTTTTTGTTATCTTTTATGTTTGCATCTGCTCCCGTTTCCAATAATAGACGCACGGTTTCATGTTCTGCCCAATTCGTAGCCCAATGAAGTGGCGTAAGACCGTTATCGTCTTTTATATTTACGTTAGCTTTTTCTTTCAACAGTAAACGTAAGATTTCCGTATGTCTTCCGATTAAGGCCCAATGAAGCGGTGTAAAACCGTTGCGGTCTTTGGCGTTTATATCGGCACCGCTTTTTGAAGTAAATGCATGACTTTAGTATGACCTTTATAAACTGCCAGATGAAGAGACATATTACTTTTTATCCTTAATATCAGATTTAGCTCCTGCTTTAATTAAAAGACGTGTGATTCGGGTGTCTCCGTGCTCGGCCGTCAGATGAAGAGGTGTATAACGGACGAATTGAAGGCGTATCCGCAGGAGACGCTTAATGTTCCGCTTCAAGAGAGAAAGGCTGAATTTTTCTTTACGACCGGCAACCTTCCTGAAAATGCAAGACCACCGCAAAACCGCAGTGGTCACGTAACGGTTGAGATTCAAAAAGACAAACTGGCGGAGTTAATAGCTTTTCCCAAAGTTAAATCAATAATGAAGTTAAGCCAGTAATAATGTTTTTCGGCTTGCTAATCGCTTTCGGGCTTGGAACTTTACATGCTCTTTTTCCTGGACATAGCAAGATCATAGTAGGTGCATATCTCGTTGGCTCACGTGGAACTTTCAAACATGTTGTGTTTCTTGGCGCTGCGGTAACGATAACTCATATCATAGGGAGTTTTTGCACTTGGATTCATCATGCTTTTTGCCTCAAGGTTTGTTTTGCCCGAAAGAATAATGCTTTTCCTTTGGTTTGTTTCAGGTTTAACGGTTTTTTCATAGGAATTCCATTGTTCAAAAGCAGACTTTCTAATGCTTCGGGCTGGTGTAGCTATACGAACTTCCCTCACCATAGTGATCGTTTTCATCGTCATAATCATAGTCATGATCATCATGACCGTTATGTTAACTATGGGCATCGCAATGATTGCGAGGCTCATCGGTTGATCGAATCTAGTAATCACGAGCATTACACGGCAGTTAAACATTCTTACAACTACAGTAGCGTGAAAATCACTCAAGCTGGAGAACGTAGTCGAATAGAATATACTCATCAAGGTCGTAATCATTTTGTTCATCCTCATCTTCATTACAATCACGCTCACTATGAACATCATCACCTTAATGGCGATTGTTGGCACTGTCGCTTGCACGATCTTCCGACGCAAAAGGAAGCTAAGGTTAAAACGAGTTATAGCAATTTAACATTCACACACGCACGATGGGATAACACATTCGCATTCTATACCTGAAGATATCTCATTCAAAAGTTTTCTTGGGATTGATGTTTCTGGTGATTTATTACCATTTCCTTCAACACTGGTGTTGATGCTTTCAGCGATTTCGTTAGGTAGAATCGGCTATGGTTTGATTTTGACTATTGCATTTAGTTTAGGATTAGCAGTAACTCTAACGATTGTAGGATGATTTTCCTTTATTTAGGCAAAGTTTTTGGGAGTTTCTCAGAAAGTCGCGCATTCAAGTTCATACCTGTTTTCAGTGCGCTTTTGATCGCATTTCTAGCCGCATTGATTTGCTACTGGTCATTTTAACTAAAAGCAACTGTTAACTAAAAGCAACTGTCAATGCATTCGCTCTGTCGACTTTAGAGAACTTAATCGTCTTTTATTTAAGTCAGCTTCTGTTTTTCAGCCAGCTCTAGCAGAGTTACAGAATTTTTCAGGGAAAATGTAGATAGAATCTATAATGGTAATTTGAACCTTAATGTAGCAAAAAGTCATCAAAAACTGTTGAGGGTTAAGCTTCAAGATGAAATTATCGGTATGTTTGATTTTAATTCTCCTTGTAACAGCAGTCTGCGCTCAAAGTGGGCGTGTGAAGCCTAATGAGAAGGAAAAGCCAAAGAAGATACCGGAAATTCGCACTACCACTGAACCGGGAATTCGCATTGCCGATTCCACGCAGAAGATACAAAAAAATCCATCTCTGACGACTTCTGCTGAGGATGAAATCATAAAAATTCCGTCAATGCTCGTAACAATTCCAGTTTCCGTTACAGACAAAAACTTCAATCCTGTTTTGAATCTTTCAGCCGAAGATTTCATTTTGGAGATCAACGGCAAACCTGCACAAATCGGTGATGTATTTTTTGCCGAGAGAGTTCCTATAAGACTTGCTTTACTTCTCGACAAGAGCCTCAGTGTGTCTTCAGCTTGGGATTTCGAAAAAAAAGCAGCGATTAAATTCTTGCGCCAAGTTTTGCGCTCGGAAAAAGACATGGTTGCTCTTTTTTCTATTTCTTCTGTTCCTAAGCTAGAACAATCATTAACGGAAAAAATCTCCGTTATAGCGAAGGCTGTTGAAAATCTCGGAGAGCCTAGAGGTGCAACGGCTCTGTTTGATACTGTCGTTATGGCTTCTGAATACCTAAAAAATGCCGATAATCTAGAGAATTTTGGGAGACGAGTGATTGTTATAATTTCTGACGGAAACGACAACTTGAGTGATGCTACCTTAGAGGATGCTATTCGTTCAGTTCAAGCAAACAACTGTTTGGTTTATGTGGTTAAAACTTCCGATTTTGAAAATTTCAAACGCACGGGTAACAGGAGTGGAAATGCCAATACAACTTTTTTGATAGCAGATAGGAGAATGCAACAGCTTGCCTGGCAAACAGGCGGAGCAGTTTATTCTCCGATTGATGAAGACGAAATGGACAAATTTTTTGCCCAGATAGCAAACGAAATTTCACAACAATACATTTTGAGTTACTACGCAGAAGGTGAAAATTCCGTCGCCGGGTATTTTTATCAGATCACCGTAAAAGTAAAAAACCGTCCCGATTTGATTGTCCGCGCAAGAAAAAACTATTTCATACCGAAAGATTAAAAAATCTTGACAAAAAGTTAGAAATCCTTTTCAATCTAAAAAGGGAGTGTTCCCTTGCATTTGGGCCTTCTGTGAAACTTCCTGAAAGATTGCAGTAGTAATAGATGAAAGCCTTCAAGTCAAAGTCCTCGAAGAGGGAAGTTGTAGGCTCGCCAAGCGATTCTTTGACCGAACTGAAGTTTATCGCTGATCTCGGAAGAAATCTTGCGAATGTTCTTCATCCCAAGAGGATTGCAAGTAAGGTTGCTTGTGCCCTAAGAGAAGCGATAGGTGTGGAAATATGCGCAGTCATCGTAGAGCTTGACAAGTTTGGGCTTGTTAGTTCTGCATTTACTTCGCAAGGTGAACTTGAAGATTTCTTGAACAGGACGCGTTTTAAACAATGGATTCGTTTGCTTCCACCGCATGTCCCCGTCCGAATTGATAAAAAAGAGGAATTTTTCTTAAACTTTGAGGGGCATAATTTTGAATATCTGTCACCGATTTTTGTCAAAGGCAGGGTCAAAGGTGTTCTAATTGTTGGATTTCGTGATTTAGAAGATTTTGTAGAAAAACATCGAAAATTAATCGAAGCAGTAACACAAATCACATCAATCTGTTTAAGCGCCTCGGAAAATTACGATGATGCAATTGATACCTCTATAAGAGAACTCAAAGAAGAAGACCGAAAGTTTATAGAAGCAATTTTGGACGCTTTACCTGTTTCTCTTTATGTCGTTGACCGAAGTTACAGAATCGTTGCATGGAACAGGAACAGAGAGTTAGGACTTCAAGGTGTCCCAAGGGATGAAGTCATTGGAAGAAGCATATTTGAAGTTTTGAACCGTTATCCGTCGAGTGATCTGCGTGTTGAGCTGGACAGGATTTTCCGTACAGGCAAAATTCAACGAGTTGAGCAAAAGATTGTTGACGCAGATGGTGTTACGAGGCATTGGCTTATAAGCAAAGTTCCGATGCATGATCCAAAAACAAACGAAGTAACGCATATTATCGCCATCGGAGAAGATATAACAGCAAGAGTTGAAGCCATTCAAGCTATTGCAAGAACTGAAAAGCTCGCCGCAGTTGGAAGGCTTGCTGCCGGTGTGGTTCATGAAATCAACAATCCTCTGGCGACAATTGCGGCTTGTGCCGAATCTTTAGAGAATCGTTTGAAAGAAGGCGCATTCAAAGACAGTCCCGAAACGGAGAATTTTCAAGAATATCTCAGTCTGATTCGCAATGAAGCGTTTAGGTGCAAAAGTATTACCAACAGCTTGCTAGATTTTAGTCGTACAAGAAGCGGAAATCGGATACCTTTGGATGTTAATTCGATAATAAATTCCTCCGTTAAACTTTTGGAACATCAAAAGAGAAGGGAAAATATCTCGATTCAGCTTGAGTTAGAAGAAAATCTTCCACTCATAAAGGCCGACGAGGGGCAGATACAACAAGCCATCATTGCACTTGCAACGAATGCAATTGACGCAATGCCCAACGGCGGTATTCTTATTTTCCGAACTTTTACCAAGTTTGGCAAGGTATTTGTCGAAGTGCAAGATACGGGAATCGGTATTTCATCAGAAAATCTCCCGAAGATATTTGAACCTTTCTTTACAACCAAAGAAATCGGGAAAGGTACAGGACTTGGACTTGCTGTTTGTTACGGAATAGTTATGGAGCATCAAGGTAAATTGACGGTGCGCTCAAAACTCGGCGAAGGCTCAACTTTCACAATGTCTTTTCCTATTTTTTATGAACGGGAAGAGTGAAATATGGCTAAGATTCTAGTAGTTGACGACGAAAGTAATCTACGTTTGGTAGTAAGCAAAGAGTTGACGAGACTGGGGCATGAAGTTGAAGTTGCATCTGATGGTGAAGAAGCATGGCAATTGCTGGAAGAAAAAGACTTTGAGGTGATGCTAACCGATATAAACATGCCTCGAATGAACGGGATTGAACTGCTCAGGCGTTTGAAAGGGAAACATCAGAATCCACCTGAAGTTATAATGCTTACGGGTTATGCTACTGTGGAGTCTGCGATAGAAGCGATGAAACTTGGTGCTTACGACTATTTGATGAAGCCTTATCGAATAAGCGAATTAGCAGTGCTTGTGTCACAAGCTGCAGAAAAATACAGGCTCAAGATTGATAATCAGCGTTTGCTTGCACAGATACAGAGAAAAACTCACGATATCCCTGAGATAGTAGCTGAATCGCCGCAAATGAAAGAGATTTTAAGACTTGTTCAGCGTGTTGCACCTAGCGAAACAAACATTTTGATTACGGGTGAAAGCGGCACGGGAAAAGAGTTGATAGCGCAAGCCATACATCGTCTCAGTCTTCGTTCGGCAGGTGCTTTCGTTGATTTGAATTGTGCGGCTTTGTCGGATAGCTTGTTGGAATCGGAACTTTTTGGATACGAAGCAGGCGCTTTTTCCGGTGCACGTGGACGTAAACTCGGACTTTTTGAAATTGCTGACGGTGGCACGCTTTTTCTCGATGAAATAATGGAAATGCCTTTGACGCTCCAATCAAAACTGCTCCGTGCATTGGAAACAAAATCTTTTTTCCGTGTTGGTGGAATAAGAAAAGTTGAAGTGAATGTTCGGTTAATAGCGGCGACAAACCGTGATCCTCAAAGAGCTATTGCTGAAGGCGTATTTCGCCCCGATTTACTTTATCGGATTAACAGCTTTGAGATTCACATACCGCCACTTCGGGAAAGGCGTGAAGACATAGAACCGTTGGCACGGTATTTATTGCAAAAGATTGCAGGGCAGAATCCACCAGAAATAAGCCCTGAAGCAATGGAAGCGCTTAAATCTTACGACTGGCCTGGTAACGTCCGGCAACTTCGTAATTGCCTTGAAAGAGCTGTTTTGCTTTGCGATCATGGAGTCATAACGCTAAAGGAATTTCCGCCTGAAGTCGTTCATAAAACGCAGCCGACTGCACATTATCCGACTTATGAGTCACAAAAAGAGATTTTTACAACATCTCAACCTACGACATTTGAACTTCGTGAGCTGGAGAAAAGGCAAATTCTAAGTGCATTGGAACGAACTGGTTGGCATCGCAGCAAAACCGCGAAACTTCTAGGAATCTCACCATCCACACTCTATAGAAGACTGAAAGAATATAACTTGGGAAGATGACCGCAATTTTTGTCAAAGAGCTTTTGAAAGGAAACCTTTATTTGGAGGAAAACGAATTTGTTTTCGCTTTCAAGGTTTCAAGATTTTCTCGGTAATTGATGTTTTATCAGCTTGACAAAAATGGTTCTAGTTATTTATCCTAAGCTTTGCAAGGGGAGTAGATAGCCCAAGAAGGGTTTGGCAAGTCGTCAAGACGATTGCTTCAAAAAAGCAATCCGGCTTGTCAAGAATATATCGAGACCTTGCTCCAAATAGGCTTGATAAGGTTTATTTGGGCAAGGTCTTTTTATATGGCGGAAATTAAAATAACGAATTTTGATTCGACAAATTTAATAAGTTGAACGATGCTTTACTTGAATTTTTGTTTAACAGACTAAGCATAAGTTTTTCTAACAAGATAATCAAGAAGTTTGAGGTGACCAGGGAGGTGAAGATTTATGTTTAATCAAATCAAGACATTAGCTTTGTTGGCGTTTTTGACGGCATTGTTTCTGTTTTTTGGGAATTTGATAGGTGGCTCCGTTGGAGTTGTAATTGCAGCGGTTCTGGCTATCCTGATGAACTTCGGTGCTTACTGGTTTTCTGATCGAATTGTTTTGCGAATGTATAATGCCCAAGAAATTACCGAACGAGAAGCACCAGAACTTTATGAGATGGTCGGAAAACTAGCAGCCAGAGCTGAAATACCGATGCCTAAAGTTTATATTATTCCAGAAGACACGCCTAATGCTTTTGCAACGGGTAGAAATCCGAAAAACGCTTCCGTTGCTGTGACAACAGGCATCTTGCACCTTCTCGACAAGGACGAACTCTACGGAGTTTTAGCGCATGAGATTGGACATGTGAAGAATCGAGATACCTTGATAATGACTATTGCGGCTGCGCTTGCGGGAGCAATAAGTTTTATTGCCGATATGACTTTTTGGAGTTATATTTTCGGCGGTTCTTCTGATGACGAAGAGGGTAGCAATCCTATAGTCGGTCTTCTGGCTTTGATTGTTGCACCTTTTGCCGCCATGCTTATCCAACTTGCGATTTCAAGGTCCCGTGAGTTTATAGCGGATGAAACCGGAGCACGCCTTTGCGGTAATCCAAAAGCCTTGGCTTCTGCTTTGCGCAAGATTGAAGCATGGTCGCAGAGAATCCCGATTCATAGCGGTAGTCCTGCAACTTCTCATCTTTTTATCGTAAATCCCTTTTCTGGAAGAAGTTTCAGTAGTCTCTTTAGCACGCATCCTTCTACAGAGGAAAGAATAAGAAGACTTGAAGCAATGAAGTTCTAAACCAAAAGAGTCATTTCGGGTGAAAAGTCTTGAGACTTCTCGGTCTCAAGACTACCTTGAGTTTTTCGTTTTTAAGTAAATTGACTTAAAATACCTGGTTTTCGATAATTAAGAAAATTATGAGAGGGTAGCTATGGAGTTATATTTTCCGTTTTCCGATTATTGGTGGTTTTATGCAAGTTTTACTTTTTTTGTGTTGTTGATGCTAGCCCTAGACCTTGGGGTTTTTCATCGAAAGGCTCATGAGGTTTCGTTTAAGGAGGCAACCATTTGGAGTGTTGTTTGGGTTGTCCTGGCAATGGCTTTTAACCTGCTTCTTTATTTTTACTCATCTGCTAAATTCGGCAAAGCGATAGGCAAAGAAATTTCGTTTGAATTTTTAGCAGGCTATATTGTTGAAAAATCTTTATCAGTTGACAATATATTTGTTTTTGTCGTTGTATTTTCTTATTTTGCAATTCCTGCAAAATATCAGCATCGTGTTTTGTTTTATGGAATAATCGGAGCCCTAGTCTTTCGAGCTATCTTTATCACTGCCGGTGCATGGCTTATGCAATTTCATTGGGTAGCTTACATTTTTGGGGCTTTCTTGATAGTAACCGGTATTAAGTTTATGTTTGCTTCCGAAAAGCAAGTACATGTAGAAGGAAACATAGTTATAAGGCTTTTCAAAAAATTTTTTCCTATAACACCGGAGTTACGTGGACAGCATTTCTTTGTTCGTGAAAACGGGAAAATTTTTGCTACACCGCTTTTCATTACACTATTATTCGTAGAAACGACTGACATAATTTTTGCAATTGATAGTGTTCCGGCAATCTTTGCATTAACGAAGGAACCCATGATAGTTTTCACTTCAAATATATTTGCGATTTTAGGTCTGCGTGCGATGTATTTTATGCTTGCAGGAGTAATCGATAAATTTCATTTTCTCAAATATGGCCTTGCTGTTGTGTTAGTTTTTGTAGGTCTCAAAATGGTTTGGCTTAACGATGTTTATGGTGGAAAGTTTCCGATTGCGTGGTCCCTCGGATTCATTTCATTGGTTATAGCGTTATCTGTTTTGATTTCTTTGATCTTTCCGGCAAAGACTGAAGAGGTTATGCAAAAATAACTGGAAACTACGAAAATTCTTTGGAAAAGTTAACATTGACTGATTTTGACATAAAGTAACTAAACTTATTATCCTTTTGTTCATCAACGGTTTGTTTTCAACCGTGTGATGTTAAAATCAGAGGAGAATAGAAAATTGTGTTTCAAAATTTCAAAAAGAGTGTCGCTTCTTTGGCAGCTTGGGTCATAGCTTGTCTTTTTGTTTTAGGTTGTGTGTGCTTCGATAGAGGGAGTAGTGGTAAACCTTTGCCTGCAGAGTATATTGGATTTTGGAAAGGATCTGATGGCTCAACTTTTGAGATTGCCGGTAACGGTTCGGTTAATTTCAAACAAGGTAATGTTGAGTATAAGGGAGCTTCCTTAGAAGTCGATGAAAGTGGGAAAGTTTTACGAATGAAGCTCTTAGGTTTTGAAGTTAGAAGTTTTACTATAAATCAACCACCGCGCGGCGGTCGGATGGTTCTCGACAACATTACTTACACCCGGGGAAATGTTACCGAAAAGGATCAGACCGAAGAAGGTTATCGAAGTAGAAGTTTTCCTCGCAGTGCCAATGACGGAGATTACTTGAGTGAAAAGAGAGCTGGCGAAGACCCAGGGATTTCCGAATCTGAAATGGTTTATCTGCTGACAGAAACCATTCTTGATTTTAATAAGGCTATTCAAGCAGAAGATTTTTCGGACTTTCTCCAATTTAGGTGCTCTAGACCCTTTCGTCAGCAGTATACGTCGGACGAGTTGATTTCAAGTTTTTATCAGTTCGTTCAACAGAAAGAAGCAGTAGGTATGGTTTTAGAACAGGTCGCAGAAGTTTCTCCGTCATTTTCACATAAGTTTGTGAAAAGCGGTGGCAACGACGTTTTGAAGATAAAAGGAAGTTTTAATACGACCCCCAACAAGACTTACTTTGATAATGAGTACTTATTGGAAGATGGGGAGTGGAAACTGATAAAAATAGAAATTCAGCTCAAATAGAATTTTGCCTAAGCCGAAATTAAAAGTTATCATTACTGACTTAGAAAAGCATGAGGAATGGTTGGGAAGCCGTTATCGGAATGGAGATACACGCACAGCTTTCTACAGAGACAAAAATTTTTTGTGCGTGTCCGACGAGTTTTGGGCACAGTCCGAACTCAAACACTTGTCCTGTTTGTTTAGGACTTCCAGGAGCCCTGCCGGTTTTGAACTGGAGAGCTGTAGAATTGGGGGCAAAAGCTGCATTAGCATTGGGATTAAAGATAAACGAAGTTTCAATTTTTGCTAGGAAAAATTATTTTTATCCTGATTTGCCAAAAGGCTACCAGATTTCGCAATATGACAAGCCTTTTTCTTCTGACGGTGTTTTAACCATAATGACGGCCGAAAGGGACGATCAGGGACGTCCTATTGAGTGGAAGCCACTAACGATTAGGATCGTGCGACTTCACTTGGAGGAAGATGCTGGAAAAAATGTTCATGAGGGGTTGCCGGAAGTTGATAGATTTTCTTACATAGACTTAAATCGGGCGGGAACTCCGCTTGCGGAAATAGTCACCGCTCCTGATTTTCGTTCGTCATGGCAGGCTTACGATTATGTCAATCATGTTCGCCGTGTTTTGCAGTGGGTCGGAGCTTCGGATGCCGATATGGAAAAAGGAAATCTACGGTGCGAAGCCAATGTTTCGGTTCGCAAAATTGGTGAAACTGGTTTTCGCCCAAAAGTCGAGCTTAAAAATCTGAACTCCGTCAGATTCATGCAAAAAGCAATCGAATATGAAATAAACCGTCAAATCGAAGTCTACGAAAAAGGTGAAGAAGTCCATCAAGAAACGCGGCTTTGGGATGAAAGAAGCAATTGCACAAGAGTTATGCGTTCAAAGGAGGAAGCGCACGACTATAGGTATTTTCCCGAACCAGACTTGCCTCCACTTATCGTTTCAAAAGAATGGATTGAGAAAATAAAGGCTGAGATGCCAGAACTACCTGACGCAATGCGTGACAGATTTATAAAAGACTACGGTTTGAGTTTTGCCGATGCGAGTCAGCTTGTGAGTGAAAAATCTCTGGCAGAGTTTTACGAACAAACTGCGAAACTTTCAGGAAGCCCGCGCACTTCGGCAAATTTCATTTTGTCCGAATTGCTGAGAGAACTAAATAACGCCGGTATCACTGTTTCAGAATCGGCAATAACGGCCGAGAAAATGGCTGAATTAATAAAACTTAGAGACGAAGATAAAATCAACAACATTCAGGCAAAAGAAACTTTGGTTGAAATGTTCAAGACCGGAAAATCCGCTGCTGAAATCATAAAAGAAAAGGGATTTGAACAAATTTCGGATGTTGCAACAATCGAAAAACTCGTCGAAGAAATAATCAAGAATAATGCCAAACAAGTTGAGGATTACAGGAAAGGAAATCAAAAACTTTTCGGCTTTTTTGTCGGTCAAGTTATGAAAGCATCACAAGGGAAAGCAAATCCGAAAATCGTCAACGAAGTTCTCAAAGCAAAACTCTGACTTCTTTTTGACTTATTTTTCGTTTTTCTGTTTTTTCTAGTTTTGGTCGGTTTTGTGTTTCACAAAAGATCTTGCGGTTTCGGATAATTTGGTGGAAAGAGATTATGGATGTTAGAAAAATAGCTAAATTGGCGCATTTGGAAATAAAAGAAGAAGAAGTAGCAATTTACACGCCTCAGATGCAGAAAATAGTTGCTTACGTTGAGCAACTAAACGAGCTTGATACGGAAAAGGTTGAACCTGCAATTGGGGGCTTGACGCCAGAAGGTCGGTTAACCGAAACTTCGCGCAAGGAAGATAAGCCACATCAGACTTTAGGACAAGATTTAGCAGTTTCGCAAGCACCTGACACTCACGCAGGCTATTTCCGAGTACCTAGAGTTTTGAATTAAAAGTTTTTGACTTAAAAATCCTTGAGAACGTTTTGGCTTAAAAAATTTCGGTTTGACTTGATTTGCAGATTTTTGGTTTAGCTTGCGTAGAAATTTGTGCTGGCAGTTTTGTGGAAGGTTCTGGCTTGAATGCTAATTTCCCGAATACGAAGCTTAACTCTGAGCTTGTTTTTTGCATTTTTGCAAGCGTGCAGTGTTCCGAATTTGGAAACTCCCGAATGTTCAGAAGCACGGCGAAGAGTTAAGGAGTTTTATTCTTATCATTTTGCCGATGACATGAGTTTTTCGGAGGAAAAACTTGAAAACAAAAAGAAGTATTTAACCGATAGGTTCTTCGATGAATTAAGAAGTCAACAAACCCAGGTAGATGTTTTCACTACTGCCGACATGGATTTTCCAAAAAGTTTTAGTGTCGGTAAGTGCAGTTTGATAGGACCTGAAAAGATTGAAATTGATGTTTTGCTTTTGTGGAAAAGAGAAAATTACGAAAGTCAGCAACGCTTGATAAAGATTGAGTTACAAAAACAAAACAATGTTTGGTTGATAGACAAAATAAAGAGATGAGTCAGATTAGATCGAAAGTCGAAAAAGTCCTTGAAAATGCCGACAGACTAAATAAAATACTGAATGCGTTTTTAACGATTGATAAAGAATACGCTCTTAGGCGTGCGCAGGAGCTTGAGAATTCAATTGTTCAAGGCAAGCTTTACGGTCTTCCGATAGCTGTAAAAGACAATATCTGCACGAATTGGACTCAAACATCTTGTGCGTCAAGGATTCTGGCAAATTATCGTCCTCAGTATAATGCGACCGTCATCGAAAAACTCCTTGCAGAGGGAGTGATAGTCATCGGGAAAACTAATATGGACGAATTTGCAATGGGTTCGTCGAATGAGAATTCGGCTTTTGGAATTGTGCGAAATCCTTGGGATTTGGAGAGAGTGCCGGGTGGAAGTTCTGGAGGCTCTGCGGCAGCAGTTGCGGCAGGAATCGTTGATGTTGCTTTAGGTTCAGATACAGGCGGTTCGATACGCCAACCTGCTTCTTTCTGCGGAGTTTTCGGCATCAAACCGACTTACGGAAGAGTCTCACGTTACGGGCTGGTTGCATTTGGTTCTTCGCTTGATCAAATCGGTGTTTTCGGACGAACGACGCGCAATGTCGCCGAGGTGCTCGAAGTGATATCCGGAAGAGACGAGCGGGATGCAACTTCGGCAAATGTCCCGGTTCCCGAATACACCAAGCATCTTGACGACGATATAAAAGGAGTAAAAATCGGGTTTCCGCACTCGCTTTTCGGTGAAGGACTTGATGCAGAGGTTAAATCCTTAGTTGAGCAGGCAATTGAAAATTTTGCTTCTATTGGTGCTGAGGTAGTTGAAATTGACTTGCCCTTACTCAAGTACGGAATTGCAGTTTATTACATAATTGCAACGGCGGAGGCGTCGTCGAATCTAGCTAGATATGACGGCGTCAGATATGGTTTCCGTGCTGAAGATGCGCATGAGCTTCGTCAGATGTATTACAGAACCAGAGAAGAAGGTTTCGGTGCGGAAGTTAAAAGAAGAATAATGCTCGGAACTTATGTTTTGTCGAGCGGTTATTATGATGCTTACTATGCGAAAGCTCAAAAAGTTAGAACACTTTTGAAGAACGATTTTCAGTCAGCTTTTCAAAAGTGCGATGTGATAATAATGCCTACGTCTCCTACGGTTGCTTTTCGCATAGGGGAAAAAACAGATGATCCGCTGGCAATGTATTTGAGTGACGTTTATACAGTGACGGCTAATTTGGTAAGCATCCCAGCAATTTCAGTTCCTTGTGGTTTGTCGAAAGAAGGGCTTCCTGTGGGCATGCAAATTCTAGGAAATTACTGGTCGGAAAGTTTGCTTTTGAATCTGTCGAATGCTTATGAGCAGTCTTTCCCGGTCTCAGCTAAACCTAAAGTCCATGTTGATGAGTCTTGAGTTTTGAGTTCTAAATAGCTTTGAATTTCGCATCGAGACTTTCGGCAAAATCAAGAAAAACTTTGAGGCTGATGTGAGTAGTCAATCCCAATCAATTATTCTTATGATTGATTCATCAACTATGATTTCATCTTTGTCAAAATCAAGAACGTCATCAATGTTTTTCTTTGTTGTTTCTTCAGATTTTGAGACTTGTTGAGGGTTTTGGATGATAGTTTTTTCTGTAGCTTTCTCAGATGTCTCTGTGACCTTTCCGGTTCCTGTAACTTTGCCGGAAAGTCCTGAAGTATTACCGGCAGTTTCTGAGGCAATGGTCTGGTTAGATTTTGTAGTAGTTTCAATAGGTTTTGTGACAAGCTTTGCCTTCCTTTGTCCTCCAACAGATGTTTTTTCTTTTGACTGAGTTAGTTTTTGTAATTCAGCTAATTCGGCCATAAGATTCTGCCAATTTATTTTGTATTGTAGTAACTTTTCAGCTTTGTCTGCCGGTAGCGGCGGAGCAAAAAGATAACCTTGTCCCATGTCGCAACCGAATTCTCTGAGCTTGTAAAGCTGAGCTACATTTTCTACACCTTCTGCGACCACGGATAAACGCAAACTTTTTGCTAGAGTGATTATAGTGCGGGCTATAGCGGAATTTTGTGTTTCTCGCTCCATGCCATTTATGAAAGAACGATCAATTTTGAGCGTATCAACGGGAAAGCGATGTAGGTAGCTGAGGCTAGAGTAACCGGTTCCAAAATCGTCAATCGAAATTTTAGTTCCTAGTTTTTTGAATTTTTCCAAGATTTCTACAGCTTTCTCTGCATCTTCCATGATAGTGCTTTCCGTTATCTCCAGTTTCAGACTGCCCGGTGGGATCTTGCTTTCATAGATTACTCTTTCAACCTCATCATACAATGACTTTTCAGAGAAATGAACGCTTGAAAGATTAACGCTGATTGTAAGATCGGGTGCAAGGTCTTGCCAGTAGAAAAGTTTTTTACAAGCTTGAGCCAAGATCCAATAAGTCATAGGCTCTATGAGTCCGTTCTTTTCGCAGAAGCTTATAAATTCTCCCGGCATTACAAGCCCTCTTTTCGGATGCCTCCATCTAATCAAAACTTCAAAGCCGACGAGTGTTAAACTTTGCATCGAAACTATCGGCTGAAAATAAGGCTCAAATTCTTTTTTCTCAAGTGCATTACGTAGCTCTAGTTCGAATTGTTGAAGCTTCAATATACGCTCTTGCATGGAACTATCGAAAATTGCATAGCCTTTTTCGGACTCTTTTGCTTCCTGTAAAGCAATCTCTGCTTCTTTTATTAGATCTTCTGCGCGAACATGACTTTCCTTACAAAGAGCGATTCCTAGGATCGGCTTGATCGTTACCTCGTTGCCATCTACCTTGTAAGGCTTTCTTAATTTTGAAATAGCCAGGTTGGCAAAGTCTTTTGCTTCTTTTTCGTTCATATTGTTCAGGATCAAACCGAATCTTGAGCCTTCTAATCTCGCCAGAAAATCTCCTATTTTCGTTAATTCTCTAACTCTTTCTGAGACTCTTCTTATCAATCTATCGCCGTGGATATTTCCCAGAGATTCGTTTATGTCATTGAAACCACCTAGATTCAGTATTACCACTGCAAAATCTTCACTGAGAGGATTAGTTCGCTTTCTTTCAATTGATAGCTTTATATTTTCTTGAAAAAGCTCTTTTCTCGGCAAACCCGTTAATATGTCGTGATAAACAGCACGTCTGAGTTTTTCTCGACTCTCATTTAATGCTTTGTTAGTTTCTTCTTGTTCGAGAAGCTTTTCTTTCAAAGCTGAGATAGTGTTTTCGGCTTCTCTCAAGCGCTGGCGTTCTTTTTCAAGCTCTTGGTTGAACTCTTTTCTCAGGTTGGAAACATACATGAATCCTCCAAAGGCAATGAGCAGGCAGGCTACTAGGAAAATTAAGAGAAGGACTATCATAAAGGACTTTAGAAAAAACAAACTATTTGAAGACGTTTGTAGTATAAGAAAATCTGATTGTGTTTTCAAGATAATTTTTAGTGTTCATTAAATTTTTGATTTACATCCGAGGTTTTTCTGCTTAAGATGAAACCTTATGGTTGAAGAGAGGTTACAAAAACTAATAGCGAAAGCTGGTATAGCTTCTCGGAGAAAGGCTGAGGAATTGATAAAGAGCGGGGCTGTCACGGTAAATGGTAAACTCGTTACACAGCTAGGTGCAAAGGCCGATCCGGAGAAAGACCACATAAAGGTTCAAGGAAAACTCATAAATCCAAAACTTGCTAAAAGACAGAAAGTCTATTTTTTACTGAACAAACCTAGAGGGGTTCTCTCCAGCACTGATGATCCTAAAAAAAGAAAATTAGTCATTGATTTTGTTCCGAAAAAATATGGCAGAGTTTTTCCTGTTGGAAGACTCGACTACAATACTGAAGGGTTGATAATTTTAACAAACGATGGCGATCTTGCAAATTTGATTGCCTCATCAAAAACCATACCGAAAGTTTACAATGTTAAAGTCAAAGGTATACCAAGCGAAAAAGCTATTGAAAGGTTGCGTCGTGGTATCAGGTTAAAAGACGGTTACAAAACAGCACCTGCTCAGATAAAGCAGATAAAAATTACCGAAAAGAACGCTTGGTTTGAAGTCACTCTTTACGAAGGTCACAATCAACAGATTCGTAAAATGTTTGGTGAAATTGGACATTTTGTCATTAAACTACGTCGTGTGCAAATCGGTCATCTAACAGATAAGGGTTTACCTGTCGGATGTATAAGAGAGCTTTCCAAGGAAGAAGTTCAAAAATTTTTCTCTACCGAAAAGAAATGACATCCAACGTAATTTTTGCTGTAAGCGGTTCACAGATTTTATCGAAACGATTTTTTGAGGTTGGATTTTTAACTTGGAAAAATGTTAAATTTTCAAAAGTGGCAAATTTCATTGGATTTTGTTAGTTTGCGCAATGAGTAAGAACGCTGCTTATTGTTTGATAGTTGAAGGTAGTTATCTTGATGCTTTGGAGGCCGGACAAGCCTTGCGTGATCCATTTATCGAAGAATGGGTTGAAGAAACAGGCAATTTCAAAATTGATAATTTTGATGAAATTTTAGTTGCTCAAGGCGTTTCGCTCGGTGATTTGGAGATAGAAATGATAGACGATGAAGTTTTCAGGATCACCTGTAGTGGTGGTCGTCAGTTAAACTGGTATACGGCAAACCAGTTAGCGGAAACTTTAAGACAACAAGGCATGTTTGATGAAGTTAGAGTTGAGCCTTTGCAGACACAGCAAAGCTAGAATAGCAATTTGCCTTCTATAGGATTTATCACTGATTTCGTGCAAGATTTGATGCTGGATTTTCTGGTGAAATTTCAAGTTACAGGCCCGATATGGAAATTTTGCAAAGCTATCTTAACGGAAGGGTTCTTGTTGGTGTTGGCGATATAACAAAGGAAGAAACGGAAGCTATAGTCAATGCCGCGAATTCGTCGCTTCTTGGTGGTGGCGGTGTTGATGGTGCAATCCACAGAGCCGGCGGACCTAAAATTCTCGAGGAATGTAAAAAAATTAGGCAAACACTTTATCCCAACGGACTACCAACGGGAAAAGCTGTTATAACGACGGCTGGAAATTTGAAGGCGAAATACGTTATTCACACTGTCGGGCCCGTTTACGGGCAAAATCAGGGCAAAGATGCAGAGCTTTTAGCCGATTGCTACATCAATTCTCTTACTCTAGCAGTTGAAAAAGGCATCAAGAGCATTGCTTTTCCTTCGATTTCGACGGGAGCTTTTGGCTATCCGAAGAGCGAAGCTGCTGCTGTTTCTTCAAAAGCAATTAAGGATTTTTTGAGTAAGCGAGAGACAAGAAATCTGGACTTAATCGAGTTGGTATTTTTCGCCGAGCAAGATGCAAAGATTTTTATTAAAAATCAAAAATTTACAACGGACTAAATACAAGACTTATGATCTTTCCTGAGCTTACTGAAGAAAACTCAAAGACAGAAGAGTTTTTGGTTAAAGAAGAAGATGAGAAAATTTCCGAAATAAGCAGGAAGCTTCCTGAACCGATAAGGGGTTTGGAAAAGATTGTCGAGAATTTCTATTGGTCATGGCAAAGAGAGGGTGTAGAGCTGTTCCGAAGTCTTGAGCCTATTTTGTGGGAAAAAGTTGAGCACAATCCTAGAAGGCTACTCAAAGAAATAAGCGGTTTTTTGTTATGGCAGAAAGCGAGCGAAGCCGATTATGTCGAAAAGGTTCGACGTTTTGTCGAAAAGCAAGAAAGATATTTATCTGAGCCATTGATTTCCTACGAGAAAATCACCCCTGACAATCCGATAGCCTATTTTTGCTTTGAGTACGGCATTCACAATTCTTTGCCGCTTTACTCAGGCGGGCTTGGGATTCTTGCCGGGGACCACTTGAAATCTGCCAGCGACATGAGACTTCCAATGGTAGCTGTTGGGCTTTTTTATCGTTTCGGTTATTTCCGTCAAAAAATCAGTCATGACGGATGGCAAGAAGAAAGATATGTTGATTCGTTCGGACTTGATTTGCCGATTGAACCGGTTTTCGATCAAAACGGTGAAAGAGTCTTTGTGACGGTTCGGATTCGATCAAGGGAGGTCAAAGCGCAAGCTTGGTTGATAAAAGTTGGGCGGGTAAAGCTTTATCTGCTGGATACAAATGTTGCGGAAAATAGCGAAATAGACCGTTACATAACAGGACATCTTTACGGAGGAGATTCAGAAACTAGAATTGTTCAAGAAAAAGTTTTAGGCATAGGCGGGGTTCGATTGTTAAAAAAACTCGGCATTACGCCTTCTGTTTATCATTTGAACGAAGGACATTCAGCATTTTTAACACTTGAGCTTGCCAGACAGTTTTTGGAGGAAAATCCAGATAAAAATTTCCAGGATGCCTTACCGTTTGTTCGTGAAAGATGTGTTTTTACAACTCATACTCCCGTTTCTGCAGGAAATGATGTCTTTTCACCAGAGCTTATTGACGCTTGTTTCGACAAAAATTTCATAGACTCCTTGAAATTAAGCAGAGAAGAATTTCTTGCTTTGGGAAGAGTTGAGCCTTCAAACCGGGAAGAATGGTTTGGTATGACTCCTTTAGCCTTGAGAATGTCAGGAAAGATAAACGGGGTTAGCAAAAAACATTCTGAAGTTTCTCGGAAACTCTGGCAAGCAATATTCGTAAAAGACGAAGAAAACTCAGGAATATCTCAACCGGCAATTTATTCGAAAGATGAGTCGGAAAAGAGTTTGTTTAGTAGTAGAGATTTATCCAGAGTTCCAATAACTTACGTCACAAACGGCGTTCATCCGCTTACGTGGATTGCTCCAGAGTTTCAATTGCTGTATGAAAAATTCATCGGTAAAGATTGGATTGAAAAACTTGACAATCCTACTGAGTGGAAACAAGCAATCGAACAAATTCCTGATGAAGAGATATGGAAAGCTCATCAATTTTTAAAAAATCTTCTTATTCATTATGTTCGTCGCAAGCTGTTTACGAAGGATACGGGAAGGTTTGAAACTATTCATGAACACAAAGACGTTCGGCAGTTTTTCGATCCAAACATTCTAACAATAGGTTTTGCCCGCAGAATTACGAGTTACAAGAGATGGAATTTGATATTGAGGGATTTCAACAGATTGATAAGGATAATTGACAATCCTGAGAAACCGGTTCAGTTTATTTTTTCGGGCAAAGCGCATCCGCAGGATAGAGAAGGTAAGATACTTTTGCAAAACTTGATAACTCAGAATCAAAACAAGATATGGTTGCGGCGTGCTGCTTTTATAGAAGACTACGATCAGGAAATTGCTAGAAATTTGGTTCAAGGAGTAGATGTTTGGTTGAATTTGCCAAGGCGGCCTTTGGAAGCATCGGGAACAAGCGGACAAAAGGCGGCCATGAACGGTGTTTTGAATTTTTCGATTCTTGACGGTTGGTGGATTGAAGGTTACAACGGGAAAAACGGTTTTGCAATCGGCAACATGGACGGTGATATTCATTCAGACAGACAAGACGAAGTTGATATCCAAGATGCCGAATCGTTTTACGAGATTCTGGAAAATGAGGTTGTTGAGCTCTTTTATGAAAGAGACGAAAAAGGCTTGCCGAGAAAATGGATTGCGATGATGAAAAATTCGCTTCAAACTGTGACGCCTCAGTTTTCGAGTAATCGAATGTTGAAGGAATATCTAGAAAAAATTTATACCTGAGAAATGCTTAAAATTGAGGAAAATTCCCGGTGATTCTTAAAATGGTTTTGCGGGTTAGCGCTTTGTTGCCTGAAAGAATCCGTCCTGGTAAGTTTTGGGACAACCTTCAAGAAGCGGTCTGAATAAAATGGTTCAAACGCACAGGGAAAAGTTTGCCGATAAGAGCGAATTTTCAAAATACAAAATCCTACTTTGGGATATTGATGGGACTTTGATTTTGTCAATCAGGCGAGGAAGCTACAAGAGTTATTTTGCATCGACGATGCAAAAGGTGTTCGGTTCATCAGGACAGTTAGATAAGCTTTTGCCTTCAGGTATGACCGATACTCAAATCATGTATGAATCACTTAAAGCCATGGGGTTCACACCCGAAAAAATTTTGAATAAAAGAGATATTCTTTTGAAGGTTTTCAAAGAAGAAATGCTTAAAGTCCATGAGAACACAAAGGAAAGCTATAGAGTCTTGGATGGAGTAGATGAAATACTGAAGGTAACTGCGCAAAAGAAAAATTTTGTAAATGCGCTTCTGACCGGGAACTTATCGGTAGCTGCAGAGATAAAACTTCGATCGGTTGGTCTTTGGGATTATTTTGCCGATTCACCGAATGTTTTTGGTGAGATTTCATGTGACAGGCGAGATTTAGCTTTTGAAGCTCAAAAACTTTTTCGAGAAAAGTATGACTTTGATTTTTCTTGTGAACAATTCATAATCATCGGTGATACGCCGAACGATATATTGGCAGCTAGAGCAATAGGTGCAAAAGTTTTATCAGTTGCAACGGGTCCAATCTATAAGAAAGAAGATTTACTTCAATACAAACCAGACGCTTTGGTTGAAAGTTTGAAAGATACCGATCGAATCATCGAAATCTTGGAAACCCTTTAGAGAATTCAAAACAAAAATCCAAAGCGAGAAACTCACGGCAAAAACCCTATCCTAAATCAACCTAGTTTTCCGATCTGAACAACAAGAAATGCTCATGTTGAATTTTCAAGGTTCAAAAAATGTGTTTCAGGAACCAAAAATGACAGCATGAGAGAATTTCAGCTTTTGCAGAAAAGGTCAACATTTGTAGAAAAATAAGTGCTTTGAAAGCTCTCAAACCTCGATAAAAAGCCTTATTTCGATATTTTCTGGCGAAAATGCTAAAATAAAGTTTGAAAGTTTATTTTATGAGATGAACTTATGACTCAAGCAACGCGAGAATACGGAGCTGAAGCTATTAAGGTTTTGGAAGGGCGTGAAGCTGTTCGCACCCGCCCGGGAATGTATATCGGTGATAACGGAGAAAACGGCCTGCATCAACTCGTTTATGAAGTAGTTGATAATAGCTTGACATACGAAATGCCGATTTTTGTTTTGGAAGACGGCAAATTGCGTCTTACTCCAATCGGCAGGTTGATTGACGGTTACATGGAAAAATACGACGATTCAGTAGAAAAAGGTAATCAACTTCAGGCGTTAAGAAAAGGATTTAATCTTGCCGTTTTAGCATTTTCACCGAAAGACTACAAGCTTGCTTTCCGTCCGGTTTCGGCACTCTTTAGACATAGAGTCAACAGCTCGATCTATCGCATCCGACTTGAAGCAGGACAAGAAATTGAGATTACCGCATATCATTCACTCTTTACTTTACGCAACGGTCGCATAGTTTCTGTTCGTGGTGACGAACTCAAGGAAGGCGATCTTTTGGTTATTCCGCAAAATTGGGTTGAACCTGCTTCTTATGTCGAGCAAATAAATTTGGCAGATGGCCAATGGCAAACAGATTCGATGGCGAATAGAAAACAGCAAATGGCAAATGGAAATTTTTTTGGTAGTTCCTCGTTTTTGTTTGGGAAAGATAGAAAGCAGAAGCTCTGTAGGGATGAACTACAAAATTCCGTGAAAAATCAAACAGAGGATTGTGAATTACCTGCGGTTTTGCCGATTACAGATTCTTTGGTAGAACTTTTGGGATTCTATGTTGCAACCGAAGCCCTAAAGTTAAATGAGACTTTAAGACAAAGTGGAATCCCAAAGCAAGGTGAAGTATCAAAACGAAGCGAAATTTCAAGACAAGGTGAGATTCAAAGCAGCTCTGGTGACATTTCCAAAGCCAGCAGTGTTTTTCCAGCTGTTGATGATTCTTTAGTGTTCATCGCTAAAGATAATCGTTTGGCGGGTCATATCATGGCGCTTATTACCGACACATTCAATTGTAAAGCGGATTACACCGATGAAGGGATCATCAAAATCAACTCAAAACCTCTCAGCGCTTTATTTAGAAAAATTTTAAGTGATGGTTCCGAAGCTTTTAGTCATGTTGTAAGAATTCCGGATTTAGTTTTTAACTTACCGCGCTCACAGAGGAAACGGTTTTTGGAGGCTTTTATAAAAGTCATCGGAAAAGCTTCAAACTTAAGCACCAAAGATAGTCACAAAATTTCTTTTGCTTCAGCAGAAAAAATATCGGGTTCAGAATGCGTTTTGAACATTGCTTCCGAAGAACTATCAACGAGTTTGCAGTATTTACTGGCTTCTTTGTGCAATGCTTATTCGGTAAAAACAGAGATTCAAACGTTCGGTCTTAAGACTTTCACCTTCAGCATTTCACAGGCTCAACAAGAAAGAGCCATGGTTGCTACTGCTTGCTCAAGCGTTGTAAGAGATTTTTCCGGAATTTCATACGGTGATCTTGGCTTATCGAGAATCGAAAAAATTGAACTGGTTAAGGATTACAAGCACGAATGGGTTTACGATGTTTCTGTTCCTGAATGTGAAAATTTCATCGCAGGTATCGGGCCGATTGTTTGTCACAATTCGGTTGATGAAGCAATGGCAGGCTACTGCGATTCTATCGAAGTCATAATTCACATTGACAACTCCGTCACCGTGATTGATAACGGCAGAGGCATTCCGACTGATATTCATCCGCAAGAAGGTATATCGGCGGCGGAAGTTGTCATGACAAAACTTCATGCGGGTGGGAAGTTTGACTCAAATTCCTATAAAGCATCCGGCGGGCTTCACGGTGTTGGTGTCTCGTGTGTTAATTTTCTTTCCGAATGGTTAAAACTTGAAATCTGGCGTGACGGCAGGACATACGAGCAAGAATATCGGCGTGGTATACCAGTTGCACCTTTGAAAGTAACAGGAAAGACCAATAGGCGCGGGACGAAGATCACCTTCAAACCTGATTTGGAGGTTTTGACAACAGATAATTTTAGTTTTGAAAGACTTTCCGAAAGATTCCGGCAAAAAGCTTTTTTGAACAAAGGATTGCGAATCAAGATTCGCGATGAGAGAGGAGAAGCCGAACGTTCACACGAGTTCTATTATCGTGATGGAATCGTTGAATTCATCAAGCATCTCAATCAAAACAAAAATCCGCTTCATGAAGAACCGATTTATTTTTACGGCGAGCTTGACGATTTAACGATTGAGGTTGCTTTGCAATACAATGAAGGTTACGACGAAAAGGTGTTTGCGTTTGCAAATACGATTTACAATCCCGATGGTGGGACGCATTTGGCGGGCTTTCGCAGTAGTTTGACAAGAACGATCAATAATTATGCTCAAACTTCCGGAATTGCCAAGAGCATGAAGGTTGCTTTGACAGGCGATGACGTTCGTGAAGGTTTGGTTGCAGTTATTTCCGTGAAATTACCGCAACCGCAGTTTGAATCGCAAACCAAAGTGAAGCTAACTTCCGACATCAAAGGGCAAGTTGAATCGTTTCTGAACGAGAAATTAGCCGAGTATTTTGAGCAAAATCCTACCGTCGCTAAAAAGATCGTCACAAAGGCTGTTGATGCGGCACGTGCACGTGAGGCAGCACGTAAAGCGCGCGAAATAGTTCGCAAAAGTGCTCTGAGTGGTTCGATGCTTCCCGGAAAACTTGCCGACTGCCAAGAAAAGAACCCTGCGCGTTCTGAATTATTTCTTGTCGAAGGCGATTCAGCCGGCGGAAGTGCAAAACAAGCAAGAGACCGACGCAATCAAGCTGTTTTACCGTTGAAAGGAAAAATTCTGAATGTTGAAAAAGCCCGATACGACAAGATGCTCAGTCACGGCGAAATAAAAGCGTTGATAACTGCACTTGGAACAGGAATCGGGAAAGATGATTTTGATATTGAAAAACTTCGCTACCATCGTATTATTTTGATGACTGATGCTGATGTTGACGGAAGTCATATAAGAACCTTGCTTTTGACGTTCTTTTATCGTCAAATGCCCGAATTGATCGAGCGTGGTCACATTTATATTGCTCAACCTCCGCTTTACAAAGTGAAAAAAGGCAAAAAAGAAGAATACATCAAGGACGAAAAGGAAATGTTCCGGTATCTCATGAGGCAGGCAGCAGGTGAAGTCAGAGTTGAAGTCGGTGGTCACTCAAAACATGCGTCGAAAGATAGAAAAGTAGAAGGTAAAGAATTGGCATTGAGGCTGGAACAAACAATTGAATTTCAGAAGTTTGTTGAAAGGTTTTCAAGAAGACTCAACAATGACCGCAATCTTTGTCTTGCATTGATAAAGGCTTTTGCAGGTGAGAAGGGAGTCTTGGCTCAAAACAACGTGAAATTCCGAACTGTTTTTGAAAGAGATGATTTGCTGGCTAAGGTTGAGGCTGTTTTGAGTGAAGCTGGTTATCAAACCGAACTCACTCTAGACGAGGAACACGGGCTTTTTGAAATCGAAATAGGGCTTAGTGATGGTTCGGTTTTGATTTTCGATTGGGAAAAAGCCAGCTATGTTGAGTTCCAAAAGGCGGTTGAGATCGAAACCGAGCTGGAAAAGGCATTTTCACCTCCATTCATATTTCACGAAAACGGAAAACCAGAGCTGATAGAAACGCGCCAAGAACTCCTTGAAAGAGTTCTGGCAGTTGCCAAAAAGGATTTGATTATTCAGCGTTACAAAGGCTTAGGCGAGATGAACCCAGAGCAACTTTGGGAAACCACTATGAATCCTGAAAAACGAGTCTTGCTTCAGGTCAGAATAGAAGATGCCATAGAAACGGATGAACTTTTTACCATTTTGATGGGTGATGAGGTTGAACCACGCCGAAAGTTCATTGAAGAAAATGCTCTTGATGTTAAAAATCTTGATGTTTAACTTTGAATGAAGGGCAGTTTTTGTGATGGATTATCATCGCTGGGTTTTCGGTGTTCTTTGTTCTTGGTGGTTAATTGACATTTAATTTTGCCGAACTCAAACAATCTAAAGGCACCAAAATTGCCATTTGTTCAGGATTTCGCTTTTTGTTCGCCCAAAGATTTGCTAAAGAAGTCAAAAATGGCAAATATCCGAAAAAAGTTGCCGGACAATGTAGAAGGTAGGTTCTACGTTGATTCGGGTTGCATTGATTGCGATGTTTGTAGGGATACAGCTCCGGCAAACTTCAGGCGCAACAATGAATTTGGTTACTCCTACGTTTATAAACAGCCGGAAAACGAAAAAGAATTGGCTTTGTGCGAGGAAGCCATGAATGCATGTCCTGTCGAAGCAATAGGCAATGACGGAGTTACTTTTAACACTCAGACTTCCTAATCGACTTGAACAAAAATTTTGAGATATTTATCGAATTTTCAGATTCTTTTTGGTATTTTTATCGTAGATCATGGCCGAAATTTTAGTTTTCAATTTTTGCTTGAATTGTTTGGCTTCGATGTCGTTTGCAAAGGAAAGTTTGCGAAGAATGCTTTCTACTTGACTACAGTAATCGAGAACTAAAGATTCTGAAACTCCCAGCACTCTGGCTATTTCTTCTTGAGTCATTTTCGCATCTGACAAATAGCAGTGCCAGAAAATCTTTATTTTCCTGTGTTGTTTGATTTTCCCATTAACAACTTGATTAAGATTCTTGATAAACTCTTCGACTTTTTGAGAAACGGTTTCTTCTTTATCAACGGTTTGCTCGGACTCGGGTATTTCGTTTATTTCCGTTTTGTTTTCTATTTCTTCATCTTCACTTATCGGAACTAGAGAAATATCAATTACAGGAAGGCATGACATTACAAGTGAACGAAGACTACGAATATCCATTGGTGAGTCTATAGCTTTCAGAACCCTTATTATTAACTTTTCAAGCTCGTTGTTGCTAATTGCTGATTCAAAATCGTTTGTATATCCCAGTTTTGTTATGTTCCTTTTGTATAAGGAAGCCGCTCTGATGCGTTCTTTTGCTTTTTGGTAGTTACAGATTTCCTTTTCATCAGACCATTCAGCTAAACCATAGGCTTCGGATTTTTCATTCCGTTGGAATTTTTTGAAAGCACTACTTGTTTTAATTAAAGTTGTGATTCTTCGAGCTAGCCTATAGCTTTCAGGATAATTTTTTTTCAACTCCGTTGTTAAGATATTTGCCAGTTCTACTTGATTTAGTTCTGCTTCTATTTCCGAATCACTCATTTTGTTGTTGAGGTAGTATCGAAATCGGTCTTTTTTGAGGAGAGCAACGAAAAGTTCTTGAGCTAAACGAATAGTGCATTTTTCTTGTTCAGACAGCAATCCGGCATTTTGAGCTTTTCTAACTAAGGGATGCAAGTTAACTACTCGACAGAGTTCATTCCAGATTCTCCGAGCGTCGGCCTTGCTTAAAATTTCATTCCATTCGCCGGTGTTTTGATATTCTGAAGATGCATCTACAATGCCCACTCGGTTTGAAGTAATCACGGACTTTTTCCTCCTTTGCTATGGTTTTGGTGCTTTTGTCAGCTTGACCTTTTTCCGGATTCTCGTAGTTTTCTCAAAGGACTTTGATTTTAGAAGAATCTTTTTGTGAATAACCTTCAATAAAACCTCTGTTTCAAGCTAGCCTACGTTTTCTTACATGTTATCAACTTATCAGCTATTTTAATTCTGGGCAATGCCTTTGATGAGATGCTCTAACTAAAATAAGCGTAGAGTGTCGAGGGCTCTAGAAGATTTTTATTTTTCGGGCATCAGAGAAGTTAAGTTGCTTTCAGCGTCATCAAAGCCTGGACTGTTTTGATGGAAGCTCCCTTGTTAGCTTCTACCAGATGAAAAGCACGGTCCGCCATTTCTTGTCGAAGAGATTTGTTCGTTAAAAGTTCAAGAAAAACTCTTGCGAGTTCTTTTACGATTTCATCTGCTTTGAGTGCTGGAAGCTGGATCAGTGCTCTATTTGCTTTGAATTCTTCGACAATCGAAGAAAAATTCATCGTATAAAAGCCTGTAACTATGGCTTTGCCGGCAGTAGCAGCTTCCAAAATGTTTTGTCCGCCATGGGGAATTAAACTACCGCCTACGAATACGATCTCGGCCAGCCTCATCGCTGAACGAAGTTCGCCGATGCTATCGAGAAGAATTACTTTTGAAGTTTTGTCCCTGTGACTCGGCTCTACGCTTCTTTTAACAACTTCAAATCCTTTGCTTTTGATAATTTCAGCAACTTCGTCGAATCTTTCAGGATGTCTGGGAGCTATCATGAGTCGGGCTTGAAATGAAGATTTTAAGAGTTCGTCATAGGCTTCTAAAATCCAACTTTCTTCCGGATGATGAGTGCTTGCTGCTAGGATTATTGGGCTTTCACCAGCAAACCGCTCTTGCAAAAGTCTGCTTAATTTGTTTTCTGCTTCGTCAAAGGATTGATCGAATTTCAAATTGCCGGTAATTTTAACTTTTTCGGCTTCTGCTCCAAGCTTTATAAATCTGTCAGCATCTGCTTTGCTCTGCGCCAAAATCAGGTTGATGTGGCTTAAAATTTGCTTGATTGTCTTTTGTATAAGTGAATAACGGCGAAAAGATTTTTCCGAAAGTCTGGCGTTAGCAATGCAAATTTTTGTTCCTTTCCGGGTTGCTTCACGAATGAAGTTGAACCAAATTTCCGTTTCCATCAAGATGACAATTTCAGGATTGATCTTATCAAGAGCTTTTCGCACTGAAAATTTGAAGTCAAACGGAAAGTAGAAAATTAAGTCAGCTTCTTGAGAAAATACCTTTTTGGCCAGGGATTGTCCTGTTGAAGTCGTTGTGGAAATTACGAGTTTGTATTCGGGAAAATTTTGTCGTAGAAGACGGACTAACGGTCTTGCAGCTTGGGTTTCGCCAACCGACACACAATGAATCCATACAACCTTTTTTCCTTCGGCATTGAATTCCGGAATCTTTCCGAAACGCTCTCGAAAATTCCGCTGAAATGCAAGTCGCGGAAGTAAGATCAGAAAGCCTAGGTAAAAAAGAAAGTCATAGATGGACAACAGCCAGTAGTGAATAGTCGGCAGCAAGTGGCGAGCAAGGAGAAATTTGTTCAGTATTGAAGTGATCAACGGCGAATAGTAACCGAAAAATAAATTTTGCAAAGCTGAAAATTTCTGAGCAAATAGAAAAAACGAAAAATAATCTACACGAAAGCTTCCTAAAAAACCTGTCGTTCGCCGTTTATCCTTCAACTGAAAGGTTGTTGTTAGATTCTCCCCTAGAGTGACCATTTGCCACCATTTCACAGCTGTTTACTTGAAATTATTCTTTAACTCTTTCAATGTATCTGCCTTCGATTGGATTGACACGAACTTTTTCACCTTCGGTGATAAAGGGTGGAACTTGAATTGTGACGCCATTTTCCAATTTGGCAGGTTTATTTGAGTTTGAAACGGTTGCGCCTTTTAAGAAAGGTTCTGTTGAAACAACCGTTAGTTCCATTACTTGTGGAAGCTTAATGCTGATGGGCGTTTCATTGTAAAATTCGATCTCCAGTTTCAGGTTCGGCATTAGCCATTGAGCTGTTTCGCCAAGTTCTTCTTCTGTCATGACTATTTGTTCATAAGTTTCTGAATCCATGAAGTAATACTGATCTCCGTCTGCATAGAGAAATTCGACCTTTCTGACGTCAAGAACAATTCTTTCGACAGGTTCGGTTGAACGAAAGCGGTACTCAAAAGAATTTCCCGTCAAAAGGTTTCTCAGCCGTGTTTGCACGACTGCTTGACCTTTTCCTGGAGTGTGATGATGAAAATCCATTACTTTGCAAGGTGTTTCATCTACGAGAATAACCATTCCTTTGCGAATATCGTTTGCCAGCATTTTTTCAGTCTCCTATAAAGGTTTTTGGGGTAAACATATAGTTTAATTTCATTTATGGCAGTTTGTCCAGAGTAGTGAGAAGGCATCGATTTTGTCGAAGGTTAGTATACTTAAGTAAAATGGAAAAGTGCAGATAAAAACGGTTCATCTAACAAATTATTATCACGAAAATTCAGGTGGTGTAAGCACCAGCCTTAACAATTTACTTGCAGTGGCTGAGCAAAACAAACGTCGAGTTTGCTTGATTGTTCCAGGTGAAAAATTTGAAATCAGACAGATCGGTGAATACGGGAAAATTTATCATGTTCCTGCAAGACGTTCTCCTGTGTTCGACAGACGCTATCGTTTGATAATGCCGTGGCAATACATCTTGAAAAACTCTGTGGTTCGCAGGATACTTTTCGATGAGAAGCCCGATGTAATCGAAGTAACAGACAAATACACGCTTAGTTTTATCGGGGTAATGCTTCGTAAGGGCTTTTTTTCAAGTCTCGGTCGTCCTGTGTTGATTCACTTCAGCGCAGAAAGAATGGATGACAATCTTGCATCTTATTTGACCACAGGTAAGCTGGGAAAACTCTTTGCAAATCTTTTCATGGCCAATTACATCTTGCCGAGTTTCGATTTTCATATTGCGAATTCGCAATACACAGCTCAAGAATTTTTTGATGCTTACGAGAGATCTTCGGAGTTTTCAAAATGGTTTTTAAGAAAGAGTCATGAATTTCTACAAGCTCCGAGAATTCCTTTGCAGCAAAGAGTTTTTGTATGTCCACGCGGCGTAAACACCGAGTTTTACAATCCTTCGAGAAAAAATGCGGAGTTTAGAAAAAAAATAAACCGAGATTTGGGTTTGCCTGCGGATGCAAAACTTCTTCTTTATTCAGGCAGAATTTCGCCAGAAAAAAACATAGAGCTTCTTCCGGAGTTGATGAAAATTCTTTGCGAAGACAGCAGGGATTTTCGCCTTTTGGTAGCAGGTTCGGGACCTAAAAGCGATTGGCTTATCAAAGAAAGCGAGCGTCTTCCGGCAAGAAAGATAATTCTTCTCGGGCATCTTGATAAAGAAACGCTGGCGAATTACTACGCTAATGTTGATGTATTTATTCATCCGAATCCCAGAGAGCCTTTTGGAAATGTTGTTTTAGAAGCGATGGCATCGGGGGCTTCGATTGTTGTTCCAAATTCCGGTGGCGTTTTAACCTGCGCTAATGAAGAAAATGCATGGATTGTTGAACCGACGCCGCAAGAATTTGCAAGAGCTTCAAAAGAGGCAGTTGAAAAAGAGGAAATAGCCATAACAAAAAGAGAAAAAGCTCTTAAAACTGCTAGGGAAAACAACATCGAAAAGGCAGTGCAAAGACTTTTTGCAACTTACGATAAAGCCTACGCAATTTTCCATAACAAGTTTTCGGAGAAAGATTCGACAATAAAACGTTTTGATCCTTTGGGAAAACTTGTTGCAAAATGTCTAACGGGACTGATTGGAGCTGAAAGATGCTTGACTTGGTTTTAGCAAACTTGAAGGTTCGTCCCCTTAGGACGCTTATAAGCGTTGTCGGCGTAGCTTTGGGAGTTGCGTTGATAATACTTTTCACCGGGCTTGCGCGTGGCATCACTAACGATATGGCAAGAAGAGCGTCAAACTGGAAAGCCGAGATAGTCTTCACGCGTCCTGGAGCTATGGAGCTGACAAGTGCAAGTCCTTCACTTTCAACCACTTATGTTAAGAAACTTATGGAAATTGAAGGCGTAGAGTCGGTGGTTCCAGTAATCCGCTATATTTCACCGAATCCGAAAGGGCGTTGGGGTTTTCAACAGCTTGATGGTGTTGATTGGAAGCCTTTTGCGGAAATGAACGGAATGGAAATCGTGGCTGGACGTGCACCTGAAGCAAACGACGAAGTGATTTTAGATGAGCGACAGATGAAAAAGGAAAATTATAAAATCGGAGATACTATTGAGCTTTTTGGCGGAAAATCTTTTCGCATTGTCGGTATTTTCTCTCCTCCTTCAGGTTCGAGAATCAAAATGTCGCTTTCGGCGATGCAGGAAGTCTTGGAAGCACCGAACAAATGCACATACATTTTGGTCAAAGTCAAAGACGGTGAGGACGTTGAAAGGGTAGCAGCGAGAATTAATGAAAAATTACCGGGAAATAAAATCAACTTGACGCGCGACTTTGTGATTGACGCGCAAGAGCGTTTGCCGGGTCTTAATACATTTCTTCAAGCATTAGTCGGTTTGGGAGCTTTTGTCTCTACTATTTTTGTTCTGCTTTGCATGTATACTACGATTACAGAAAGACGCCGTGAAATCGGTATTTTGAAATCTCTGGGAGCTTCAAAAAGGTTTATAATTTCCGCAATCGAAGGTGAGGCCTTTTTGATAGCCATTCTTGGTATTCTGGTCGGATTTTTCATTTCCTTCATTGCATCTTTTGTCATACAAAAGAGTTTTGAATTACCTGTGGAGTTTAGTTTCAATTGGATTTTGACTGCTATGATCATAGCAATAGCGGGAAGTTTCATAGGTGCGCTTTATCCTGCATGGAAAGCTTCAACAATTGATCCTGTCGAAGCAATAATGAATAGCGAATACTAACTTTATTTGCTAAAGTCTATTGACTTTATTGAGCTAGTAAATTTGTTGACCCAGTAACCTATGTTTAGGTAAATCCCGGTTAGAGCAAGTAGGCAGGCGAGTGTGGAGAAGATGATTAGAAGCGGTTTTTGCCATTTGCCTGCGAAAAAGTAAAAATGGGCTTCACGAATGAATCTTGTTTTTAGGGAGGGTGGTTTTGAGAATTCGGCAATGCCAGTTTCGGCATTTATGAAGATAGAATCCGCACCCAATCCACCGATTGCTTGATAATACGGAGTGCCATCTTTCATTAGAAGCGTTACCGCAGTGATCGGCAGGTCTCTTTTGGCAAGCTCATTAGCTCTCTGGATGGCTTCGGACGGAGTAACCCTAACTTTTGAAACATCAATTTTTTCAACTTTCGAGCTTCCTTCGGTGTTGCTCGGAAGGACATACAAAAGTCCGCTCAAAGACCATGCCAGAACGGGAATTGAAGCAAAAAGCCCTAATATCAAATGAGCCCTGTAAATCCATCTTCGCATAAGAAATGATAGAAGCAAAAAATGAGGAGAAACTCAAACGCAGAGAAAACTCAAAATCAAAAAGGACTCAGTTTGAGAAAAAAACGAAATCCAAAAAATTCAAACCCGAGAAGAGACAAATTAAGATTCGTGCCCCTGAAAAATTTTTTCGGATTGTTCTCATCGGAGTTTTTAGCTCAATCGTATTCATTAGAATCTTGCTTTCTTTGTGGTATCCTTTTTCTTACAAAGTTTTTGAGGAGATTTTTCTATGGCAGAGCAACCCACGGTATCGGAAATCTTTCGTAGAGCCTTGCAGATCAGAAAAGAAAATCCAAATGCTTCCTACAACGAAATAAAGGCACAGATTGTAAAGGAGTTTTCAGGATGTCAGTTTCCTTCTCCTGCAAAACTTGCCATTCCAGAATACGACAACATAGCGCCTGAAGAGGATTGGACGGCGGGTTTGCCCGTGATTCTGCGCGGTATTCAAAACGAAGATTGGAACGAAATCGCTCATGGAATCATAATATGCCTTGATCAGATAGAAAATTATCCGAAGGAATCAGGGCGCGAGGATGATCCACGCAAAGAATGGAGAAACAGGCATCGCGGTATAGAAGAAGCCGAAGCTAAAAACCTTGCTAAATGGATGCCGGAAGAACTTATGGAACTGGCAAAAAAGAGCATGTTAAGCTCTCGAAGACGGTAAAGACGATAAACATAAAGATCGCCTAAGATTTCGTTAACCTTGCAACCGTCGAGCAGAAATCGAGATTTCTTAATCTAAATGCTGGTTATATGAGCAATATCCGTTTTAGCTATACAAACGCCATTTGCCAGGCTAAGCATCACAGTTGCAAAATTTCAAATGTGCAGAACCTGCACGTGCAAGTTTCAGCTATGAAAAAACTTCAAGCTTCACTAACGTTTCTTTTTTTGACGCTAATTTTCAGTTTGTCAACAGCAGCTTGTGGTCAAAATTTGCTAAAATCTGAAGATCAAGCCATACAGAGAATTTCAGAATTTACCAAAAACGGCAATTTCCCACCTGAAGATTTGCTTTCTGAAATCGAAGCACGCTTTCCGAAAACTAAAACGGCATCGCTTGCAAAGCTTCTTAGGGCTTATTTGTTGATGCGAAAAGGCGAAGCGAAAAGGGCGGCAGACATTCTTGACGCCGAAATTATTGAGCAAACAACCGGTCTTGGAGATTATGCTTTGTGGCTTCGTGGGCAGGCATTGATGCAGGTTTCGGACTTTGCAGAGGCTGTAAAAATCTTTCAAAAACTCATTGAAAAATATCCGAACTCACTACGCCAGGCAGATGCAAAACTTTTATCGGCAGAAGCCTCATTAAAAATGTCAAACTCTGATGATGCGATCATTTTTGTCAAAGATTTAGCCGAAAAGAATGATCCGAAGGCTTTGTATTTAATGGCAAAGGCTTACAGGCTAAAAGGTGATAGGGAGAAAGCTTTAGATTTTCTTCATCGGACAAGGGCATTTGGAGTTGGAACACCGGAAGCCGAACAGGCAGAAGCAGAGTTGAAAATGAACGGCGAGAGTTTAACTCCGAAAAAGCTCGATTATCTAATAGCCCGTTTCGACAGGCTTTTGGAGAAAAACAGATTCTCTGATGTTCTTTCCGAATACGAAGAAGCCAAAGAAGTCTTTGTGAATTTCCCTGATAAAGTCAAACTGAAGAAACTTGTAGCGCTGGTTAATCTAAAACGACTTGGCGAAGCTCAGGGTGTTTTTAATTTGATAACCGAGCCGTCAGTGAAAGAAGAGGCTTATTATCATCTGACAAGGGCTTATCTTGCGGCGCTTCAATGGGCGCAGGCGCGTAGTTTGATTGAACAAATGCGCCAAGCTTATCCGAAAAGTGCTTGGACTTTGAAAGCTCTTGTTAATGCCGGGAACACTGCAAACAAAGCTAAGAACAAAACGGAAAAGAGTTATTATTTTCGCCTTGTTTTGTCGGATTATCCAAATTCTAAGGAAACTGCGCAGGCGCATTTTGAGCTTGCATGGCTTGAACATGAATCACGGAATTTTTCTAAGTCATCGCAGATGCTTGCCGAGCATCTTGCGTTTTATGTCGAAAGAGATAATTCCTATCGCGGGAAAGCTGGCTATTGGGCGGCTAGGGATTTTGAACGAATCGGAAAATTCAAAGAAGCATGTTTTCTCTACGATGCTCTTATCTATCGCTACAATGCGAATTGGTATGGTTATTTGGCTGTTCAAAGACTTTCTGCTTTGAAGGAACAAGGTCAATGTCAAAATGTGGATTTCCCGAAAGATTCTTTAATCGGAAAAGCCGGTTCAAATCTGAAGACCATTATCGTTGAGTCAGAAATGGCGACCAGAATGGAAGAAGAAAAACTTACAAAGGCCGAACAACTGAATTTAATCGGACTTGCCGATTGGGCTTTTGAGGAATTGCAAAAAGCTTCGGAAACAGCCCCAAAAAGTCCTAAGGTCAATTTGGCTTTGGCAAAGCAATTTCGGATGAAAAACGAAAATTTTAAGGCAATAATCACTCTTGCCCGAAGTTATCCGGATTATGCACAGATGTTTCCCGAAGAGATGACGGCGGAAGAATGGTCGGTTTTTTATCCGTTGAATTACTGGGAGTTAATAAAACTTTGGGCAGCAAGACGCAATCTAGATGCTTATCAGGTCGCAGGTTTGATCAGGCAAGAATCAGCTTTCAATCCGCGTGCGAAATCCGCCGCAAATGCCTATGGATTGATGCAGCTTTTGATCCCAACTGCAAGGCAAATGGCCAGAAAATACGGCATTAATGTTGAGATAACCGAAGAATCGCTTTATGATCCTGCTTTGAATGTTGAGCTTGGAACTGCTTACATGCGCGAGATGCTCGACAAGTTCGGACGCATCGAATATGCTGCTGCTGCTTACAATGCCGGTCCGGGACGCATTCCGAAATGGCGTTCGACTTTGCCCGCACAGATTGATGAGTTCGTGGAAGCCATTCCGTTTGCCGAAACCCGTGGCTATGTTCAAGGTGTCGTCCGCAATACGGCGCAATACCGCCGGCTTTATGACGAGCAAGGGAATTTTCGTTCAAACGTAGGAACAAAACCCGTGAAAATTTCTCGATCGGAAACTCGCCAAAAAATCGCACGGGATTTTCCTGAGGTGATTGTTTTAGATTCCACCGAATAAGTTTTTCGAGGAAATAATTTTCGCCGAAACCTGATATAATTCTCAGAAAGGAGGGTTCATAATGAGGTTTTATTTGCTTTTATCAATGTTATTTTTCGTTTCTTTCGATATCTTCGGTCAAACAGAGAGAGCGCCGATTCAGGAAAAGGTTATAAATTACAAAGATTGGACTTACAATTCGGTTTTAGATTCGAGCAAGGTAAACTTGAAAGAATTTTCAAAGGACAAAAAGCTGGTATTGGTTGTTTATTTTGCACCATGGTGTCCGAATTGGAAGAATCAAGCTCCTTTCACGCAGAAATTGCACGAAAAGTATTCATCACAAGGGTTGGGTGTGATAGGTGTTGGTGAATATGATTCGGTTGAAGCCATCAAGAAAAGCGTCGAAGAATTCAAAATTACATTTCCAGTTGTCTATGAATCGGACAACCGTGATGCTAAGCAAAAGACAATGCATTACAAATATCGGAGAAGTGCAGGTGACGGCCGAAACTGGGGTTCGCCGTGGAGTGTTTTTATAGAAACGGCAAAGCTCAACAAAGAAGGTGAGGTTCTCATAGAGAAAACGTTTGTTGTCAACGGTGAGTTGATCGAGGAAGAAGCCGAAAATTTCATTCGTGAGAAACTCGGCTTGAAGCAGGAAGAACAGCCGACAATGCAGAAATCAAAAAGCAATATCATTGAACCTTGTGGTCCTGAAAAGAAATTCCCGGGATTTAAGAAGCCTAAATTATGAACCGTTTTCCGGCAAAGACATTCATTTTCTCATAAAAACCGACGCCAGACACTATTTTTCGAGGATTTGCTTTACTCGTCGTGATGTTCTTTTGCAGGAAGAATCATTAAGTATTCTTTTGTTATCCTTTCAGCGTAGCTATTCAAAAGCTCGTGCAGACGTTGTTTGTTTTGAGTTTCGAAAATAAATCCAATGTGTTTTGGTTTATCAATTCGGTAAACGATTTCCGGATCGTTGTAGTTCGATGTATCAGGGAATTCTTCTCTAGCCAAAGCAAGGCAGATACCTGCGTAAGAGTTACGGAGTTTTGGTGGTCTGTAAGGCTCTTGTTCCGTTGCTGTCTCCAGTTTTGCCCATTCTCTCCAAAGATTAAAGCCGTTTGCATATTCGTGCATATTCGCAATGTAAGCACCACCGACACGACATGCAACTTCTAGGAAATAAAACTCGCCGGTTTCTGTCGATTGTAAAAACTCTGCATGCGCCACGCCACGCTGATATTCAAAGCCTTTCAGAAGTTTTTCGTTTAGTTGTAGAAGCTGTGTGCGTGCTTGGCTATCGTAATCGAGTGTTGAGGTGATGAAAACCCCACCGTGATGAGAAATCTTGTAGGGCGGTGCACCGTATTTTCCGATTGCGACAGCTACAATTTCACCATTACATACTACCGAATCAACATGATAAACTTCACCTTCGATAAATTTTTCCAGCAAATACTGCGATGGATGATCGCGCCATGTGTTTCGGCTATCAAGATTGATCAGAACTTGCCAAACCTGCTCTTTTGTTTCGCACTTGCGAATCCCGAATGCCGCTCCTTCCGTTCGTGGCTTCACTATCCAAGGTGGTTTGGTTCTGTCGAGGAAATCCTCAATCTGAGCCTTATTAAAAATTCCTATGAATTCAGGGCAAGGCATACCGATTTTGAAAGCTAGATTTCGCATGTTTAGTTTATCGCGAAACCGTAATGAGTAACTTGCGCTTAATCCTTCTACCTGCAAATGCTCGCGTGCTCTTGCTGCTGTTATGATATCGAATTCATCGAGTCCTACGATTCTATCGATCACTCTGCTTCCGGCTATGTTTGCAATTGCGCGTATGTAGTCATCGGCGGTTGCCGATTTTTCAACCGTTTTGACATCGTTCAAGCTGGTCCAAGCCCAAGGTGAATCAAGAAGATGTTTTCTCGTAACCAAAGTTACAAACCAGCCTGCATTCTGACACTCTTCTAAAAACTCATTTCCTTTGAATTCGCTTGCTATGCAAACTATGTGACCTTTTTTTTCCATCATAGCCTATAAACTTCCTCTTCTTCTGATAATTCCATCAACACTCCAAGAATTTGCACCGAACAGCATGAAACACAGTGCGATGAAAAAGTATAACAAAGCCAGCTCCTGCTTTTGGAAGGGATCGTTCAGATGAACTCCGATGAAAGCTGTTGCCATCGTGAAAGCTACAAAAAAACTTGTAATTCGAGTCAAAAAACCTAAGATCAGCAAGACACCGCCTGCACTTTCCGATAGAGCTGCAGCCCATGCAAAAATATGAGGCATCGGAAATCCGATATTGCCAACCAACTGAACGAATTGTTCAGATGGAGGGAGTTTCGTATAACCATGTGATATTAAGCCAATTCCGGCAAAAACCCTAAGCAAAGTTATACCTAGGTTTCCCGCAGAAGAAACAGCATCCTCACCGCCGAAAAAAATACGCTTAAACATTTTTACATTACCTCCTGGAATTTTCTTTTCGTTTTAGTGAAAAGTTACAACGTTTAGCACCGATTTTGCAAGTTACGGGAACAACGATTTCAATTTGTCTTTAAATGTTTTTTTGGAAAAGGTGAGGACTCATGAAACGGTATGCGGAGATTTCACGGTGAAAAAATAGAAAATGCTATGAAATTAAGCGATTTGAAAAAACGACCGTTTTCTTGTTCAAATATGAATTTATGGATAATCTCGTTTTGTCAAACATGGTAAGCCGTCCGGCACGGATGTTTGCAAGCGTTATTGGAATTGCTATAGGAGTTTTGCTGATTCTCTTTACGGTTGGCCTATCGAATGGGACGATGCGAGAACGTGCGCGTCGTGAGGCAAATGTTGGTGCAGATTTAATCTTTCGTGCTTCAGGAGCTTTTGGGTTGAGTGGTTCGGAATCTTTCAGACTACCCATCTCTTTAGCTCAAGATTTGAAGAAGATCGAGGGAGTGCGAGAGGTTATTCCGATCGGACAAATTTCGGTTTCCGCCGAAGACAGCAATGTTGGAAGCAGACTGATTGATGGAATTAACTTCGATGAATATGCCAAAATGGTAGGCTTGAGAATTATCGAGGGGCGATCACTTCAACTGACGGGTGACGAAGCCATCATTGACACTGGCTTTCAAAAGCAGAAAAAATTGAGAGTCGGCGACACGATGCAGATTTGGGAACGCCCTTTCAAGATAGTCGGAACCTATGAGCCGGCGGCAGGGGCACGGGTGAAAGTGCCGCTCGCAACGATGCAAGAGCAACTCGGAGGGGAGAATAAGTGCACTTCACTTCTCATTTCAATCGGCGAAGGGTTTACAATCGAACAAGTTGCCGAAAAAATAAACGAGAAGTTTCCGAATAGCCAATTGATTCCTGTAAAAGACCTAGAAGAGTTGTATCTGAGCAGTATTCCGCAGCTAAACGTATTTTTAGATGTTGTAATAGCGATTGCTGGTATAATCTCGACGCTTGTTATTTTGCTGACGATGTACACAACAGTAACCGAAAGAACCCGTCAAATCGGTATTTTGAAATCTTTGGGCATGTCAAAAATTAAAATCGCATGGATTATAACACAAGAAGCGCTTTTAATAAGCCTCATGGGGGTTTTGACGGGAATAGTCTCAACATACGCTTTGAGATTTGTTCTGACCAAAATAACAACGCTTGAAGTTGAAATAAGCTTGTGGCTAGTTTTTATTACTGTAATTGTTGCAATTTTCGGTGGGATCGTCGGGGCGCTTTATCCGGCTTTGAAAGCTGCAAGTCTCGATCCGGTTGAGGCTCTAAGTTACGGTGAATAGAAAACTTCTTCTTTTTGAAGGTTGTAGCCGAAACTCGCTTATTCTTGTCCGAGAAAAATTTTCTTATTTATAGCCGAAGGATTGCCGATGACTATAAAACGGATATTTTTCATATATTTTTTTGCTACTTTCTGAACGTCTTTCGGTGTGACTTGTCGAATTTTGTCGAGAAACTGAAGCGAATTTTTCCATCCGCCGCCGATTAGTTCGTAGCGTCCAAGTTCAATGATTTGAGCTACGTTTGTTTCAAGGCGAATGTAATAAAGTGTTAGGAAAAAACCGGGAAGTCCTATGAAGCTATCTTCATCCGGCGGTTGCTGACGCATTTTTTCTATCTCTTCAAGCATGACCTTAATAGCCTGGTTTGCATCGGTTGCCGTTACGTAAATGTAAGCCGTGTTTGCTTCGTTATCGTTCATGGATGCATCGGGTGCATAAGAAAGTTGACGTTTTATGCGAACTTCTTGGTTAACGCGAGACTGAAGCAAGGAGATGGCAACGCGCATTGCGTAATAATCAGGATTTGAAGGTGAAGGCGCTGCAAATACCCCACGCACGTAATTTGTCGGAAGAGGCCGCTCCGCTATATCGACTGTTGATCTTTCGAAATTTAACGCTGGTAAGGGGGCTTGCTTGTAATCGCCTTTTGGAAGTTTGCTGAAATAATCTTCGACTTTCTGCTGAATATCGTTCTTTTCAACATCACCAACAACGACCAAAAGGAGTCTCGATGTTTGAAGTATTTTCTGATGATAAGCTTTAACATCCTCTAGCTTGAATCGGTTTAAGTTTTCAACTGTTCCCAAGGGATCATTTGAGTAAGGGTGATTGGTATAAATGAAGCGCCTCTGCAAGACGTCCAAAAATATATCGGGACTGATGGTTCGATTTCTCAAAATTGTTAAGACTCTTTCACGAACCAGTAAAAAATCTTCTGGATTAAAAGCCGGATTAACTATTGTATCGGCAAAAATCTCCCAGGATTTATCGAAATGCTCTTTCGTGCAGGAAAGTAAAATTAAACTAAAATCTTCGGTGGCGTTTACATTCAACACACTTCCCGTTCGGGAAAGTTCTTTGCGCAAGATTTGGCGTGGGAATTTTTTACTGGCTTCAATCGCTGTTAAAAGCGTTAGATTTTCGAGCCCGGCAGTTTCAGGTGTAAGTTCTCTAACCCCGCCACGCACGAACATTCCTACTGAAATGGTTGCTATACCGGCACGACGCTTTACGATTACTTTCAAACCGTTTACTTCAAACTCCGAAATAGGTGGTGTTTGAACTTTGGATTGAAGCTTTGGCGATGCAGTCAGCGCCTCTACATCAAGTGCAATGAGCAGTGAAACAATAAAGACTGAAATTCTGAAAAATTTTGAAAATGTCGGGTTTTTCATTAGTTTTTGAATCCTCGTTTCTAAAGTTAGATTTTTTTCAGGTTATTTGGAACCATTAATCAATTCTGTCTCGGTAAGTTTTAATTTTTGTTGGTTGTCGGCCGAAAGCATTGCTATTGCGATGAAAGGCTTGTTTTGAATGTATGTCAGAATATATCGCTTGATATCTTGGCGAGAAACTGCACGCAAATTTTTGTAGTAATTTCGGTAATATTCGATTCCCGTTGAAGCCCACCAGAAGCCCAATTCATGGGTATATTCCGTGAGTTTCTCTCTGCGATATAGATTTTCGGCTTCAAGCAGAGCTTTGGCATTTTCCAATTCTTTATCGGTGAAATAGTTCGGATCGGCAAAACTTGCAATTTCTTGGTGAAGCTTTTTGATGGCTTCTCTTGCTTTTTCGGGCGAAGTGATCATTGTTATTCTTATTGGACCGACATTGCGTTGGGTGTAATAATGAACGTTGACGTTCGAGGCCAGACCGGAATCTATCAAAGCCTTTTGCAATCGAGATTCAGGCTGCTCGACAATAAATGAAAAAACATCTGCTGCATACGTTGATGCATCATCCTTACCGATAGAAGGACCTTGCCAGCCGAATTGAATTATCACGTTTTCAATATCCTGATTTAGGATCACACCTTCGCTTTTTTCTAGTGGTGGATGCTCAACCATTGGATATTTTTTGAAGGGGTCTTCACCGCGCTTCCAATTACCGAAAAGCTCTTCTGCGAGTTTGAAAACTTCTTCAGGACGAACATCACCAGTGACAATTAGGGCAGAATTATTTGGAACATAATAGCGTGATTGAATCAAGTGCATTTTTTCGGTTGTAGCGCCGGCAACAGTTTCGCGTGTGCCGCCGGGATTTTTTCGGCTTGGATATTTGTAGAAAAGTTTATTCATCATCGTTCTTTCCAGGTGATACGATGGTTCAGACATTTGGCGGTCGAGTTCACTTAAAACAACCTGAATTTCTTTTCTAAGCTCTTCCTCGTCGAAAGAAGGATAAAGCAGTGAATCGCGCATCAAGCGCATGACTATCGGCAAGTATTCGCTTGTTGTGTGGAAGTAATAGTTGACATGCTCTTCATGCGTCGAACCATTGCGTAAAAAACCGATTTCATCGGCTGTTGCCAAGTAGCTTACATCACCGAGTTCATTTTTGTATTTCATTATCGCATCACACTTGTAGTTTGCATATAAGTCCGTGCGGTTGTATTCGTTGAACAAATTGCATCTGAAAAGTTCCATTGCGCGGTTTGTGTTAAAAAACATGTGTTCGTAGAGATGCGATAAGCCGTTTAATTCAGGTGGTTCCGTGAATGAACCATTCCGCACAACAACTTCTACGGTTATCAACGGCACCGAATTATCAGGAAGAACGATTATTTCTAGACCGTTTGGCAAAACTTTAGTAACAAATGGAATTTCTAGACCTGATTTTGCAGGTTTCGCTTCTGGAGATTGTGCTCTGACCAGTATTTGTGTAAAACTTAAAAATAAGATAAAAAAGTAAAAAACTTTTTTCACCGAATTAACTCCTCTTGCCAAATTTTGCTTCAAGGAAATTTTACAACGAGGGAAAAGGAGAATGAAACAGGACTTACCAAAACACGAGATGAAACGAGATCTGTTGACTCACGGCGCAAGAATGGCGATGAATCACGATCCTGAAATTCGAGCGTGGGTCGAAAATTATCTGAAAAGAAAAGTTAGAGAAGAAAAAGCTGAGATGTCGGATGAAGAATTTGAGATTTTCTGGAAGTACCACAAGCCAGAAATCATGCATGAACGCGCCGCAGAGGGTTTTTTGGCATATAAACAAAGCCGAAAATGACATCGTTTAGCAACAACTCGATGCTTAACTTTTTGAAAATTTTCAGAAGAAAATGAAGTTCAAAGTATCAATTGCATTTTTTTGTTTGTTTGCTTTTTTGTCGGTATTTGCGCAAAAGCCGATAAAGGATTTAGAGCCGACGGTTATTCTTGTTTCTCTGGATGGTTTTCGGACCGATTATCTTGAGAAATACAAACCGCCGACGCTTTTGGAGATTGCTCGAAAAGGTGTTCAAGCGAAATTTTTGGTTCCGGTTTTCCCGACCAAAACTTTTCCGAATCATTATTCCATTGCAACAGGACTTTATCCAGAGCATCATGGCATTGTGGAAAACAACATTTATGATTTTGGCGTTGTTTTCACCATAGGCAATCGGCAAGAAGTCCAAAACGGGCGTTGGTGGCTTGGCGAACCGATTTGGGTTACTGCTGAAAAACAAGGGAAGCGCACCGCAGCGTTTTTCTTTCCCGGCACAGAGGCTGAAATAAGGGGCATCAGACCCACTTTCTGGAAAGAATACGATGCTAAAATACCTTACGAAGAAAGGGTCAGAACAATTTTGAGTTGGCTTGATTTGCCGAAGAAAGAACGTCCGCAACTTTTGATTTTATATTTTGACGAACCTGATACATCAGGTCACGAATGCGGTCCTGATTCTGAGTGCGTTGCAAGTGCGATAAAAAAAGTTGATGAGCAAATCAAGAATCTGATTGAAGGCTTAAAAGCCAGAAGAGTTTTTGGCAAGGTAAATTTGATAATAGTCTCCGATCACGGCATGGCGACGGTAAAACCGGAAAATGCAGTTTTTCTTGACGGTTATTTTGATCCGAACTTAGCCGAGAGAATTATATGGACAGGTGAGATAGTGCAGATTTTTCCGAAAGAAGGGCAAGAGGATTTCATTGCAGAGAAACTCAAAGGTGCCGAACACGCCAACTGTTGGAAAAAAGAGCAAATACCCGAAAGATTCCGTTATCGGGCAAGTTGGCGGATTGCCCCGATTGTTTGTTTGGCACAAGAAGGTTGGTATTTGACTTCACGAGAAAGATATGAAGAACGCAGAAAAAGCCTCGATTTCCGAACAATTCGAGGTGCCCACGGTTATGATAATCAGCTCGAATCAATGCGTGCGATTTTTATAGCATACGGAGAGGCATTCAAAAGGAAAAAAGTGGTAGAGCCTTTTGTGAATGTTGATATTTACAACATCATAGCCAGAGTTTTGAACCTCTCTGCAGCAGAGAATGACGGAAATTTGGAAACTGTCAAAAGAGTTCTGAAATAGAGGAAAAATTCAAGCTACAAAGAGCCGTTTGGGGATTGCTAAAGAAAAGGGTTTTGAAATACGTGATGGAAAAATTGCCACGATTTTTGGTGAATCGAAACGTAGTGAATTCTTGGAAGAATACAAACAGGCGCATAGAATCAGCAAGATTTTAGCAGAAGCCTTACTTACCATTTGCACCGGCGGTTATTTAGGAAGTTGCTTTGGTGTGGAATAAACTACAGACGAAGGTTATAGAACTGCGTTTTGCTGGGTTCGCTTGGACATTGCCGGCGGAAGGTCATCGAATAGCTGGCAAGAACACCTTGTTGCGAGCCATCAGGACGTGGCGTTGTTGAATTTTGCTGATTCCGCTAAAGAAGCCCGCAGAATAGTTTTAGTTTGTTTGAGGTTTTTGTTGTATTAGATACGATGGCATATAAAAGCTTGAGGAGGTAAAAAGATGAGAAAGGCTGTAATTTTGCTTCTTTTGATGTGCTTTTCTACAGTGATGGCACAAGATTTCGATCTGAATCTTTTTCGGGAATTCGTCAAAATGAGAGTAGGCGAAGGTGAACCAGTTTATTGGTATTGCATAGGCGAGATTTATGAATTCCCGAGCGGGAAGCTGATAGCTAAAGTTGAAGGCATTGATACTGCAAGATTGATAAAGTCGGAGTCAACCGAAACGAAGGTATTGCAGCTTTCACGCAAAATCTTTTTCTATCGTGATCCTGTGACGAATGAAGTCATGAGAGTTTACAATGGGCAGAAGGTTGAGCCGATTGCGTATCCCTACCAGATGATTACCTATGAACTCAAAGATGGAAAAATGTATTCCACCGTTGTGCAGGGAAGACAACCGAGAATCCAAAGAATTACTTCGGATGGAAAAAACATTGTTCGGCGATTCGGGAATTTGATAGTGATAAGCTCACCTTTATTCATAAACACGCCGAATTATAAGGCATACGAAAATTACGATTTTTTCATTGAGCCTGAAGGAATCAAAGGAGCACCACGATACCAGCTTAGTTGGAACCGTCGAAGTCTTCTACCTGCATTTTTTGGCGGTGGCGATAGCGTTTTTCAACTGGTTGCATATCGAGTTGAAAACTATGAAGAACTTCCCGTTTCCATAAGACAAGTCCTTGAAAAAGAGGCACCTATGTGGATGAAACCTCCTGAGAATTTGAAGGAAATTGAGGAACTACAAAAATGATCGTAATGATTCGGCGTGCCTTGTAGCTAATTTGACCGACAAGAAAAGCTATTTAAGAGTAAATCAGATCGACCAATTGAACTCTGATGAGTGCAATTCACAAAGCTGACTCAAGAGTTAGTAAATAAGCAGCAAGAGAAACTCTAAGGCAGCAAGGAGATAACTGCTTGGATAACTTTGCATGGAAAACATAGATTTGCCTGTTTAGTTTAAGGAATTTTCTTGTTTTCTAAGCTGTTTTTAAGGCCTCTTGTTATTTGCGACCAACTACCGCTTTGTTGTTCGCTTGAGTTTGATTGAATATTTATTTCATTTCTCAAAAAGAATAAAAGTGTTCCGTTGGTTTGAGGATCGGGAGAAATTATTATCACCAAACCAGTTTTCTTTTTTCCGTCCGATTTGATAAATCCGCAAAGAGAACTACCGTTACCGAGCTCTTTATAACCTCCACCTTGTGCTGGAGACCAGCCGTAGGAAGACATGCGCTGAGAATTATAAAATCCCATCGCTTCTGCCGGCTTGCTTCTCGGAACGGAGAAAACTAAAGTATTCCAATTGCCTGTATCCTCTCTGCCACTTACCATCTCCCCCATCATCCCTTTCATGTATGGATATGCTAGTATTCTCAAAGGACCGGGAAGTGCTGCTTGTGATCTTTCCATCCCCATCATCTTAGGAACATCGCTCCATAAACTAGATGCCGAACCCATGCCTCCCGTGTCCTTCAGCGTTTCCACCAAAGCGCATCCACTTAAGATAAACACATAAACTAAAAAGATTATTTGTTTCATTCGACCTGCTTTTTCATGAGATATCCGCTAGAATCTGCGTTGTGCCAATAGACAAAGCAACGTAAAATTTCTGTTTCATTAATTAACGCAATAAAAGCATATATCTTTAAATTTCCGGATGTCAAGAAACTTTTGGGTGAAATCGTTTCTTTTGTTTTAAAACCTAAACCTCAAAGCTATCTGATACGAATGGATTATTTTTTGCATCCGCTAAAATTCGGTGTTTTACGGACAATTATTTCTGGTTGCAGAAGTTACGGAGCAAAGTTTTGTCGAGTAAAATAATTTGGTAGTCTTAAGCTTATGAAAGCAACATTAATCACGGGAGCTTCCAGCGGTATCGGAGAAGCATTTGCTCGCAAGCTTGCAAAACAACGACATAATCTGGTGTTGGTAGCACGCTCAGAAGAAAAATTAAAAGATCTTTGTATTCAACTTGCATCTGATAACGATATAGTTGCCGAGCCAATAGCTTTGGATTTGTCTGAAGAAGGCGCTGATGAAAAAGTTTTTGGGATAACCGAACATAAAGGTTTTGAAATAAATTGGCTTATAAACAATGCTGGCTTTGGTTCAATGGGATATTTTGCAGAGCTTGAGTTAGAAAGAGAACTTCAGATGATTGATCTGAACATCAGAGCATTGGTTGCTTTAACACACAGATATTTGCAAAAAATGAAGCAGAGAGGAGAGGGAGTTGTGATAAATGTTTCATCGGCAGCGAGTTTTCAACCTATTCCGTTCATGGCGACTTATGCGGCAACGAAAGCTTTTGTAACTTCTTTCACCGAAGCGATTGCCGAAGAATATCGTCCTTTTGGAATAACGATTCAGGCTTTATGTCCTGGGCCTACAAAAACAAACTTCTTCAAAGCAGCAAATACTGAAAGAATAATGACCATAAAAAGAATGCAAACACCTGAAGAAGTTGTGGAGACTGCATTAAGAGCGGTCAAGAAGAAAAAGGTGCTGGTAATTTCGGGGTTATCGAATAAAATAGGCGCATTTTTCGGGCAAATCACGCCTGATTGGATTGTTACAAGAGTCGTAGCAGGTGTTCTTAGAGAAAGAATGAACAACAAAAAAGTTCAGAGGGACGAGCAAATTGAAAAGGGAGAACAAGGGACTTAAAAACGAAGGAAAAAGAGCGAAAATGAAGAGGATTCTCAACTTCAGTGCGGGACCTTCAGCTTTGCCCTTAGAGGTTCTTGAGAGAGCCAGAGAGGAGCTTTTATCGTTCAATGGAATTGGCGCTTCTGTGATGGAAATAAGCCATCGCTCGAAAATATTCTTTCAAGTTTTTGAAAAAGCCAAAAATGGCATAAAGGAAGTCATGGACCTTCCAGAAAATTACGAAGTTTTGTTCATATCAGGCGGGGCCAGCCTGCAATTTGCGATGATCCCGATGAATTTTCTCAAGAAAAAAGCTTGCTACGTGGTAACAGGTGCTTGGAGTTTCAAGGCTATGAAAGAAGCTGAAAAATTCAAGGAATTTCAAGGTAAAAACTCCAAACTTGAAATTTTGCGGGCCTATTCTTCCGAGCCTGATTTTTCGGTGATTCCGTTGCCAAGCGAAATCGAGATTGACAAACAAGCTGATTATGTTCATTATTGTTCGAATGAAACCATTGACGGAGTTGAGTTCGACTATGATTTAGAGGCAGGCGAAATACCTGTTATTTGCGACGCTTCATCGTCAATTATGTCGAAAAGAATTGATGTGAGCAAGTATTCGATGATTTACGCGGGAGCACAGAAGAATCTCGGTCCTTCAGGTATAACGATTGTGCTTATGCGTAAAGAACTTTTAGAGTTGTGTAATCTGAAACTACCGACATTATTGAGCTACAAGAGTTTTTCTGAGAATAATTCAATGCCTAATACTCCGAACACATGGGGAATTTATCTGATTGGTTTGATGTGCGACTGGATAAAGGAAAAAGGCGGACTGGAGAAAATCGAAGAAGTCAACCGTAAAAAAGCCGAGTTAGTTTATAAAGAAATAGACAGTAGCGATGGATTCTATAGGGGACGCGCAAAGCCAAATGCAAGATCTAGAATGAACGTGACTTTTGCGCTTCCATCAAAAGATTTGGAGGAACAATTTTGCGTCGAGGCGAAGAGGTTGGGAATGGATGGATTGAAAGGTCATCGGTCCGTCGGCGGCATCAGGGTTTCACTCTACAATGCCATTACGCTGGAAGATGTAGCAAAATTGGTCGAGTTTATGCGTGACTTTCGATTGAAGAAATCATGAAATTGAGAAACAATGCGGTTGAAAAGGCACAAAGCTGAAAAATCATGAGGTTACCGAAGGTTCAAAAAAGTTATTAAGGTCATTGCTCAAAATTTTCCACCTAAGATGAACTCGGTTGAGCTTGTAGAAGGTTCGGAAGAAGAGTTTTTAAGGGTAAAAGGGGTGCTGAAAACCTTTGACAAATGCCCTTTCTGTTACGGCCGAACCATAGGAAAAGTTAGGAGAAATTTTTACAAGTGCTACGGACGTAAAAGAACGGAGTATCAGAAAAGACGGCATCCTTGAAGGCTTAAAAGTCCCTCTTTCTAGGATTATCTTGGCGGTTAAACTTTTCATCGTTGAGGTTTCTATAGATAACCCATGGAACTCGGTTTATCATACAACACGGTTCATGAGATTTACAAAAATCAGACGGTCTATACTCGAATTTCTTTTGGAAGATGAAGAGCTTTTAAGTGGAGAGACAGAGGTAGATGAGAGCTATTTTGGAGGAAAATGGTAAGGTGTAAACGGTATAGAAGTTTTTTGGAGTTATGAGAAGAAGAGGCTACTGAAATTTCATGCAGTGGGTAGAGAATTTTATCCTTTATTTGAAGGAGCTTGAGTTTAGATATGATTTTAGGCATGATATTGATAATTGTTCGTATATTTGCTTAGGTAGAATAAAATGAGTAATTACGAAAGTTAATAGTAGACTTGATTCGATTGAAAGGAGTGTAATAGAATCATACCGCAAGAAATATACTGTGAGAGGTGATGCAAAATGGACAACGCAACGATGGAAGCATTGCGAGAGCAGTTAATGAAGGAAAACCCGCATTTTCGTGAACTTGTGCAGAAGCATCAAAGCTTCGAAAAAAGGTTGAAGGAGCTTGCAAGCCTTCATTTTCCCAGTGAGGAAGAACAGTTGGAAGAAACAATTTTGAAAAAGAAAAAACTTGCTGTAAAAGACGAGATATACTCAATCCTCCTAGAATATTCAAAGAAAAAGTCAGGTTGTGTTGAAAGTCACAATGCGCATTGACGAAGCTTAAATTTGTAGAATCAAACTCGAAATTTCTGTTGGTTAAAATCGAACTTGCCTATATCGTTAGTTGCAAGAATTTGCGAAGGCTTTAAGACCTTTAGCTGTAGGAATCAATAAAATTCCCGAGACGATTGCGGGAGAAGCTACTGGAGTAGAGTCTAGTTCTATTTGATTAACAATTTCTCCCGTTTTCAGTGACAAGACGCTTATTTTATTCTCATCGAGTGTTTCGACGATCGCAAAACCTTCATGAATAACTAAATCATTGACGGGTTTATTTGAAAATCGTCTTTTCCAAATTTTATCTCCACTTCGTGCAGATAGAAGATATACGAAATTATCATTTGAAGAAACCAAAACAATCCTTTCAAGTGCTTTGATGCTTACAATGCTTGCGCCAGTTATTGTTTTCCAGAGAGATTTTCTTTTGTTCAAGTCATAGGCGAAAATTTTTCCGGTTTCATCGCCGAAATAGATAACACCTTTGAGAAAGTCCATTTTGCCGGCTATAGGCATTTTGTGTTGAATTTTCTGGATTATCTCGCCTGTTTGTGCTGATAAAACCGATAGATTATTGATGGATGAGATGAAAATAAGACCGTCGGCAAGTAAAAAAGATGAAAATCCAGAAGAAAAATTTTTCTTCCACAAAATCGAACCTTCATTTTTGCTTAGAGCGGTTATAGCTTTATCGGAAAGCAGAAAGATTCGAAATGTGTCTGAAAGCACGAAAAATCGAGATGAGTCAGAGTTAAAATCAAAAGACTTTTGCCAAAGAGTCAAGCCTGTGGTCGAGCTTAGAAGCCTAAATACAACGTTTTTCTGGTATTTTTTTCCGTTTTCGGTTTCACTTTTGGGAGTTTCGTGAACAACTGCGAGTTGCCCGTTGACGAGAATAGGCGGAGATATGAGATTGCCACCGTATTGACTGCGCCAAATCATTTTGGCTGTTGCTACATCGAAAGCTTGAATTGTTCCATCCAAAAGCGAAAAGAAAGCGGTTGCACCTGAAATCTGAAGGGATGATGCTACTTTTTCCGAAGATTGCCAGCAGGGTTTCAAGGGGCGATCTAGCCGAATTTGAGAAAACTGTGCTGAGACAGAAAGCTGCAAAGCGGCAAAGAAATAGACAAAAATCAAGAAGAAGCCGAAAAATTCTCTAAAAAGATCAAAGACTTTCAAATCGCCAGAAACTCTCATAATTTTCAAATTATACAGCACCTGTTTTGAACGACTACTTGGAGAATTTTTTCTCATTCGGCGCAATTTGACTTAAGTAACCCGATGAGATTATCCTTTTCTAAGGATGCAAAAATTTTGATGAAAGGAAAGAGAGATGTCTTTTAGCAAGATAGTTGTTATCGGAAATCTGGGAAAAGATGCAGAAGTTCGTTACACCGTGCAAGGGAATGCGGTTTGCGATTTCACTGTAGCAGCCAATGAAAGAAGAAGAAATCAAAACGGTGAGGTTGAAAATATTACAACTTGGTTTCGGGTTAATCTTTGGGGAAAGCAAGCTGAAAAAATATCGAAGTATCTGACCAGAGGCAAACAAGTTTTTGTCGAAGGTCGGTTGAGAGTTGACGAGTGGGTCGATAGAGAGGGAAAAAACAGACACACCTTGGTTATCGTTGCAACAGACGTTCGCTTACTCGGAAGCAAACCAGAAGAAGGTGAAGAAATAGAAGAGGTTTCAGAAGAATCAACGATAAGAAGCAGTGATTTTAACAACGATAAAGACGATATCCCGTTCTAAGCCTTTGATGTGCAGCAGAAAATTGTAGGATGAAATGCTTTGAGTTGCTGAGCGAAACCTTTGAATTTGCTTAACCAGAAATAGTAATTTCCCACGAATTTTGAGCTAAGTGTCATTTCATTTGTTTTGATCGATTACAACGGATAATCCTCTTCGTAAATCGAGTTTTTTGAGCTTGCTTTTTCCTTTCTGTAAACGCAGGTTGGGTTCTTCTCTTTTTGATTAGACATTGAAACGGAAATAGGCAATGTCTCCCTCTTGCATTACATAATCTTTACCTTCGAGGCGAATCAAGCCTTGTTCGCGGGCTGCTTTTTCCGAACCCGCGCGGAGCAAGTCTTCAAAAGCGATAATCTCAGCACGGATAAATCCGCGTTCCATATCGGAGTGTATTTTTCCTGCTGCTTGTGGTGCTTTCGTGCCTATCGGGATAGTCCATGCTCTGACTTCCTTTTCGCCAGCAGTTAAAAAACTTATCAAACCAAGTGTTTTGTATGCCGATTTTATCAGCTTATCAACTCCGCTTGAGTGAGCCCCTAAGCTTCGCAAAAATTCCAATCTCTCTTCTTCTTCAAGCCCTACCAGCTCGGCCTCCAATTTCGCACAAATTACAACAGCTTCACAGCCTTCGGCTTCTGCATACGACATTACAGCTCGGACATACGAATTTGAGTTTGGATTTGATAACGTCTCTTCATTTACATTCGCTGCGTAAATTGTAGGTTTTGCAGTAAGCAGAAACCAGCTTTTGACGATTGATTTTTCTTCTTCGGTTAGATCAACGCTTCTGACGGGTTTTCCTTCTTCTAGTGCAGGTTTTATTTTTTCAAGGACTGTAAGACTTAAAGCAGCGGATTTATCTCCGGCTTTTGCGGATTTTGATAGTTTATCAAATTTTTTTTCGATCGAAGCTAAATCGGCAAGTGCAAGTTCGATCTGTATTGTTTCAATGTCACGGACGGGATTAACCGAGCCTTCTACGTGTGTGATTTTTTCGTCATCGAAGCATCTAACGACCTGAACTATTGCATCGGTCTCACGTATATTTGCAAGAAACTGGTTTCCAAGCCCTGCGCCTTCCGATGCACCTTTGACAAGCCCTGCTATATCAACAAATTCAACTGCCGCAGGCACGACTCTTTGCGGTCGGTAGATTTTTTCAAGTGCTTGCAATCTTTCGTCGGGCACAGCAACAACTCCTACATTCGGCTCAATTGTGGCAAACGGATAATTTGCTGCCAGTGCTGCTTCCTGAGCAATCAGTGCATTGAAGAGCGTTGATTTGCCTACGTTCGGTAATCCGACTATTCCAACCCTTAACATAAGCAAGTGAAGCGCATCACAGTAAAGGAAAATTTTTATTCTAAGCGAAAATAGCGGATTTTCAAGTAATCAAGTAAATAAATCTCAAATAGCAGTTTCGGTGGATTTCTTTTTTACTTAATCCGTCTGACTTCCGCTTTTCTACCGCCGTTGCTTCTTCTTGAAAACGGCACATAATCTCAAAAAGATTTTAGAAAAAGGGAAGCGATATAAGGCTAGCTCTTTCTATGCAAATGTGATCGGTTAAAAGTGACTAAAGCCTTTTGGTTTTAGAGGCTCGATTTTATCGGTAAAAACAATCTCCACTTTTTGGGACTCGGTTATTTCACCGATGCATGTAATTTTCATTCCTCGAGATACATGACGATCTAAGTCCACCACTTTTTCGGGGTTAACGGTAAAAAGTAGCTGAAAATCTTCGCCACCGTGTAGTGCCAGTTTCAGTGCTTCTTGTTCTGATGAAACTATAGAGCGGAGTTGGCGACTTATCGGGATTCTTTCAGCAAAAATTCTTGCTCCAACTCTACTTGCTCGGCAGATTTGCCATAAATCTGACGAAAGCCCGTCGCTTATGTCGATCATTGCCGTTGCGAGTTGCTTAGAACCGATTATTTGACCAAGTTTGGTCTGAGGATTCGGTTCGAGCTGGCAAAGCAAAAGTCTTTCAAAAAGCTTTGATTTTCTTGAACTTAAAGCTTCGATTTCTGTTTTTTTGTCAATACCGTTATTTTCTTCCAAAAGTTTCAATGCCAATGCTGCATTTCCCAAATATCCACTTACAAAAATCAAATCTCCAATCTTTGCACCCGAACGCAGTATGGCTTTTCCCTTTTGGACTTCGCCTAAAACTATCGAATCAACGAAAAAGCCTTTGTTAGATTTCGATATGTCACCGCCGATGAGTTCGACTTTTTCGCATTTAGCAAGTTTGAACCAACCTGTATAGAATTTTTCAACGAAATCTGTTTTCCAAAGTGATTCGGTAATACCCAAAGTTATGATCGCATATAAAGGTTTGGCACCCATTGCTGCGATGTCTGAGAGAGAAACTGCAAGTGATTTGTGACCGATCTGTTCTGCACTTGCCCAATTGAGGCGAAAATCAATATCTTCAACAAGCAAATCTGCCGTGATGACCAAATCTGTTCTCTCATCCTTTTCCAAAACGGCACAATCATCGCCGATTTTTTTCAGTCTGAAGCGCTTTTGTAAATCATCAATAAAACCGAATTCGCTTTTTCGCATTGGTGAAAGTTTGGATATGCAATTTTATCTCAACTTCTGTCTGCGAATGAAAAGTTTAGTCGAAAATGCCGGATTTAATGATTTGTTTTACCAAATTTGGATTGCGATCGGAAAATAAAGTAAACTAATAAACAGAATCGGCGGTTAAGGCCGTCGAAAAATCAAAAATTACGAACAAGGGAAGAAGAGTTATGAGAAAGAAGATTTTGTTAATAGCTTTAGCTTGCATAGCTTTCTTGGCAGGTGTTGCAAATGCTCAGGACACAATGGCAAAGCGGGATAAGGCGAGTAAATCCAAACCTGCTAAAAGCGACATAGTTGATGTGGCTATGTCATCTCCGGATCACAAAACGCTTGTTGAAGCTGTAAAGGCTGCAGGACTGGTTGAAACACTCAAAGGCAGGGGCCCTTTCACGGTTTTCGCTCCTGTTGATTCAGCCTTCGGTGCGCTTCCACAAGGTACCGTCGAAAATCTTTTGAAACCTGAAAACAAAGAAAAGTTAAAAGCTGTTCTGACCTATCATGTGGTTGCAGGAAAATATACTGCTAAGGATGTGTTAAATCTGATTAGAAAAAATAAAGGGAAAGCAACTATCAAAACGGTGCAAGGTGGAAGTCTAACCTTAGCAACCGAAGGCAGCGACGTGATCATAACCGATGAACAGGGCAACACTGCTAAAGTCACGAAGGCAAACTTAATGGCATCAAATGGCGTTATCCACGTTATTGATAAAGTCGTATTGCCTAAGATGTAGGCATTTCTGTTAGGAACGCCTTCAATAAAAGCGTTCCTATACAAAAAACAAAGATCTAAAAAGTTGTGAAGGCGATCAAAGCGAATCGCCTTCGCAACTTTTATGTTGGTGATTGCTCAAAGTATTCCACCTCTGTTATAATTTATTTGGGAGGTGGAAACTATAAGCAGAGCTTGTAGAAATAGCATCCTCTGAAGAAAAGGCAGAAGAATTCTTAAGAGCTAAAGGAGTGCTTAAAACCTTTACTTGTTGTCCCTTTTGTGGAAACAAAAGTATAGGTAAAGTTAGAAGAAACTTCTTCAGGTGCCACAGATGTAAGAAAGAGTGGAGCGTTAGAAAAGATAGCATACTTGAAAACATGAAAATTTTTTGTCAAAGTTTGTTTTAGCTGTCAAACTATTTATTCTTGAAGTGCCAGTGCATAAAGCTTATAAGGAACTTGGTGTAGCATACAATACTGCTTACAAGATATACAGTAAGATAAGACTTGCAATATATCGCTTTGTATCAAAGGAGGATACAAAGTTTCAAGGAGAAGTAGAAGCGGATGAGTCTTATTTTGGAGGGAAGAAGAGAGGGAAGAGAGGGAGAGGAGCAGAAGGTAAGATACCAGTGTTTGGAATTCTTGAAAGGCAAGGAAAAGTAAAAGTAGAAGTAGTTAAGGATGTATCTTGTGAGCTACTGAGGGAGACGATAAAGAAGGTAAAGAGGGGAAGTTTAATTTACACAGACAAGTTTAGAAGCTATGACGGACTTGTGATGTATGGTTTTAGACATAAGACGCAAGACAAGAGTATAAGGTTTGCGAATGGGAAGGTATAAATGGAATAGAAGGATTTTGGAGTTATGCCAAAGAGAGGCTTCTTAAGTTTCATGAAGTAAAGGAGAGAATTTTGTGTATTACTTGAAAGAACTTGAATTCAGGTATAATAATAGAGAGAACTTAGATGAAATGGTGTATTTATGCTTAAGGGGAATAAAATGAGGAATCACCATGAGGAATCGCCTTTATGTTATTTTCGTGGGGTTTTTGCTCGTCTAGTGAACTACTGACGGCTAAAGCCGTCAGACCCTTGCGCCCATTTTCTATGGCAAGAAATTAACTTATCGGTTTTTTAGTTTGGTATTCCAACAACACACAAAATCTTACATAGTTTTAACCTGCTCAAATTTTCATCGGCTTTTTGTCGTTTATTTTTTTTTTCGATCTGGCTTTTTCGTTAACCTGCCATTTTAGCTTGTGTTTCCATCAATTCTTTTAGTTTTGTCTCGACGGTCGACTGGATTTTCTTTAGATTTTCCTCTGTATCGGCTTCAAATCGTAAGACTAAAACAGGTTGGGTATTTGAAGCTCTGACAAGTCCCCAGCCGTTTGGGAAAATTATTCTTGCGCCGTCAACATCTATAACTTCGTTGGTGCGTTTGAATTCTTCAGTCAAAAGTTTCACAATCTCGAATTTGCTTTCTTCTGAGCATGGAACTCTCATTTCGGGTGTGTAAACAGTCTTTGGAACATCCGCAAGAAAGCTAGAAAGAGTAGCATCTGTTTGCGATAAAATTTCCAGAAGTCTGGCGCCAGCGTATATTGCGTCGTCGTAGCCGAAGTAACGATCGGCAAAGAAGATATGTCCACTCATTTCGCCCGCCATTGCGGCTCCGGTTTCTTTCATTTTGGCTTTTATGAGTGAATGTCCTGCTTTCCACATCACCGGATTGCCGCCGTGTTTCTTGATGTCGTCGAAAAGGGTTTGCGAGCATTTTACTTCGGAAATAAATGTTGCACCGGGTATTTGTTCGAGTATGGATCGTGAAAAGATAATCATCAATTGATCACCCCAGATAATATCGCCTTTTTCGTCAACAACACCTATACGATCGCCGTCACCATCGAATGCAATAGCCAAATCTGCATTGTTTTCAGTAACAGCCTTAATTGCGAATTGCATGTTTTCGACTACCGTCGGATCAGGATGGTGATTCGGAAAGTTGCCATCGGGTTCGCAGAAAAGTTCTATCACTTCACAGCCTAAGTCTTTGTAGAGTGGAGCGGCAATGTATCCGCCCATTCCGTTTCCGCCATCAACAACAACTTTTATTCTGCGCTCACCGAGTTTTATGTTTGAAAGGATATACTGACGATAGGGTTCAACAACATCACACTCTTGAACCGTTCCTTGTCCTGAAACAAAATTCCCCGACTCAGCGATTTTTCTTATTTCCTGAATTTGTGGACCGAAAATGCTGGTTTTACCTAAGCATATTTTGAAGCCGTTGTTATCAGCAGGATTATGACTGCCTGTTATCATTACGCCGCCGTCAATGTCCCAGTTGAAAAGAGTAAAATACAAAAGCGGAGTTGGTATCATGCCTGCATCAATGCAGTCACAACCGCTTTCGTTAAGCCCTTTTATCATAAGGTCACGAAACTCAGGTGAGCTTGTTCTGGCATCACGCCCTATGCTGATTCTTTTAGCACCGTTTTGCCGAAAATAAGTTCCCATGGCACGAGCAAGAATATACACTGTTTCTTGGTTCAAGTCTTCTCCTACTACACCTCTGATGTCATATTCACGAAAAATATGCGGATTCATAAGCTTGTCTCCTTTTTAGGATTTTTGATTTTTTAGCAAAATTTTTGTTTTTAACAAAACTCCGATTTTCCACTTTTCTTTAAAAATTCAGGGATTTTTCTAATTTCTTGAGAATTTTCTAGATTCGTAACGAGAAGGGCATCATAAGTATCAACAACAACCAATCCTTCAACGCCTAGCAAACAGATTAGACGATCTGTTCCGGAATAAACTAAGTTTTGTTTCGAATCCAGAAAAACAGCAGTATCGGCTAGAGCCAGATTTTCAGCTTTGTCTTTACCGTCTCTAAGTTCATAAAGTGCTTGCCAGCTTCCGACGTCACTCCATCCGAAAAGGGCCTCGATCACGTAAACCGGCTTTTGGGTTTTTTCCATGATGGCGTAATCGATTGAGATCGAGTCAATTTCTTCATAAACTTTCTTCAAAACCTGCATGTAACTTTCAGAGCCAATGGTTTTGCCGATTTCCATGAGACCTTTATAAAGTTTCGGTGTTAGGATTTCGATTTCAGAAAGAATCGTCTTGGCCGTGAAGACGAAAATTCCGCTATTCCACAGATATTTACCGCTTGATAAGAATTCCAGAGCTTTCTCGAAATTGGGTTTTTCTACGAAGCGATTGACTTTGAAAGCATTTTTGTCGGTGAACGCGATCTTGCCTTTTTCAATGTAGCCGTAACCAGTTTCAGGTCTGGTAGGTTTAATTCCGAAAGTTACGATTCCGCCTTCCTTAGCTATTTCTGTTGCCGTTAAAAGCTGTTTTCTGAAATTTTCGACATCTGAGATGAAATGATCTGCTGGCATTACTACTATCGGCTCATTTTCGTCATGATGGATTATGTGCATGACAGCTAAGCCTATGCAAGCAGCAGTGTTTCTTCCGATTGGCTCCGTCAAGATTTTTGCTGTGTTGCCTAAAATTTTTTCGGTAACTTCTTGGTGAAGTGAATTTATGACAACATACATTTTTTCTTTATCCGCCAACGGTTCTACACGCGCTAATGTCTGTTCCAACAAGGTTTTTTCGCCGATTATTTTCAAGAACTGTTTGGGAAGTTTCTCTCGACTTACAGGCCAAAATCTAGTGCCCGATCCTCCTGCCATTATCACGACAAACATATATGCACAACCATCTTTAGATTATATTTACTCCATGTGAATCGAGAAAATGCAAAGTTATAAAACGGCGTGTGGTTTTGGGATTTGAAGAAGACCGGTTTGCTTTGCGATGGATAAGTTTAATAAACTTTAAGCTAAGCAGGGAAAGATGATTCCGGGGGAAACATTTAGCGCAAATACTAAAAATTCTCTTTTAGTGCTTTTGTCAAAAGCAATTGATTATGCGGGTTTGTTTCCGCCAGCGAAGCTTTCGATGGAGGAAGCTGTCAGGAATTATGCGGAATACAAATCCGGCGACTACAACTGGATGCTTGGAAGATTCATTGTTCCAGCTTCAAGGTTAAATGAATTTGTGGAACATGCAGAAAAGTATTTTCATTCAAACGGTTTTCATTGGAAGCTGAGCGTGATAGTTGATAATGCGGTAGAAGAAGCCGTCGAGTCTGTTCAAGACTTTAATAAATCTTATTTGCCTTATTGCCAATGTGATGTTTTCGAGTTAAAAACCAATAGTGTTTGGTTTATAGAAGAGATTTCCGAGATTATTCCGAAGGATTTCACAAACTATTTTGAGATTCCTGCCGACGAGAATTTAGTTGAATTGGTTTCAGCACTTGCACTAAAAGGCCAAAGGGCGAAGATTCGCACGGGAGGAATAACACAAGATGCTTTTCCTACAACCAATCAACTTGCCAGATTCATAAGAACGTGCCTTGCAGCAAACGTTCCTTTCAAGGCTACGGCGGGACTTCATCATCCCTTCAGATGCAAAAAACCGCTTACCTACGAGCCTGATTCTCCCATCGGCACGATGTTTGGGTTTCTCAATGTCTTTGTTGGAACAGCTTTTGCCCGCAATAGCATTCCCTTTCAACTGCTTCTTCAAATCCTTGAAGAGGAAAATCCGGAAAACTTTTCCTTTGAAGAAGACGGAGTCTACTGGCGCAAAAACTATTTTGTGAGTAATTGGAACCTGGAGCAACTTCGACAAAGAGCCATTATTTCTTTTGGTTCATGCTCTTTTGAAGAACCTATTGCCGATCTGAAGGCAATCGGTTTGTTATAAGCTCAAAAACTGCGAATAAAGAAAATTGCGCCGGCTTTTTTACATCAGCGGCGCAATCGGGATTTCGATCATTTGGTTTCTTACTGCATTCTTCTCTCTATCTTTCCATCTACATAACCATCGGCGTAGAAGTTCAAATCGGTTATATCTTCCAAGACCAGAATTGTTTGTGGTCGAAAAGCATAGCGTTTTGAATGAACTTCAAAAGTATAGGTTTCCCCTGCAGGGACATCTAAGAAACGGTAATATCCGAACGGATTTGTGTATGTGTAGGTAACGTTTCCGTTAGCGTCTGTCATCGAAACCAAAGCTCTGGAAAGACCTCTGCCGTTAGGTGTAATAACTCGACCCGCTACCGTCACACTTGCCGCAGTTGTAACCGAGCAACTTGGGGTTCTCAAAACGCAAAGACCACCTATTGTCAGCGTTGCTCTGGTTTGACTTGCATTTCCAGTTTCATCCAGAAAAGTAAATCTTGTTGCATCATTTCCGGTTCCCGTCAGATTGATTTGATTTGGACAGCTGGTCGGCTGAACTCTAACTCTGTAAGTAATGCTGGCATTGGTGTTGGCAGGAACCGTTCCGGGATTCCATTCAACATAGCCACTTGAGAGATTTGGCGGTTCTGAAATTACCGTGCCTTGTGTAACTGTTGTGAAACCTGCTACATATAACACTTGTGCGTTTCCTGTATTTCCGGGAACAAAAGAACGAAAGATATTTGATGGAGAACTAAAGGTTATGGGATAAGGTGTTGGGTTTTGAATTGTGAAAGTCAAATCATAGAAGGTAATTAGTCCCTGCACTGGTGGATTAAATCCAGCAACATAGGTAAAAGTCTGGGTGACGGTTGGCTTTGAAGGTTTAGTCCCGGCATCTGTTGGGAAGTAAAGTCTAAAAGTATTCGGTTCTGGCTGCGTTGTCGGTGCTGTGGCTCCATGTTGATCGTTACCGACAATACAAATTCCTTGATTCACTCCTCCAATTGTAACCGTTTGCGTCCAAAGTCCGTAGAAATCCAAGAAATTAGAAGATGTTATCGTATTAAACGCCCAACCATCATTTCCCGTGCCGTTTGGACTAGCAGAGCCGGAGAGTTGAGCTGAAGTTAAATTGGTGGTAGACCCGCCATCTGGTGACTGGAAGGACATTTGATTATTAGGGTTGCTGTCGAAATCAAAATCCATGCTCAGTAATGAACAGCCACTTATAACATAAGGATAAAAAACATGGGTTTTAGGATCGGGCAAAGGTGAACCTGTATGTCCAACAGACACGTAGCTTTCAGCGTAGATGTTATATTCTCTGCCTCCAGCTCCGGGATTTCCATCATGAGCACGAATGCCGTAGATGTTTACGTCATCTCCCGTTAGAACTTGAACCCTTAGTTCCCAATGCCCATTTGCCGGGTTGTTGGTGTTGTAAAGAGTTACCCATTGTTGATTATTTGCCGAATTGTTATCCCCGATCAGCGTAGCAACTAATGCTCCTGAAGGATCTCTTAAAGTGTAGCTTGTTTGTGTATTCCAATTAGGACCGTTTTGCTGTTCTCCGATGATTCCTGAGGTGGTTTCATATATGTTCGGATCATAAATTTCAACAGTCAGTTGAGTGCTTCCTGGTGGTACCTCGATAAAATAAGCATAGTATTTGTTGTTGGTAACAAATTGTCCACCACCGTCTGTAGCAGATACATAATCACCTTGTGCTCTGGTCCTTTTTTGTTGAACCAACCATTGTGGACTTGGCGTTCCACCTGCAAAGCAAGTTTGAAAGGAAAAAATGATTAGAATAGCCCGAACCATCAAATTTGAAATTGTCATTGCTACCTTTTCTCCTGATCTGTTTTTTAGCTTCTAAGTAGTCTTTTCAATGCTTGGCTTTAGAAAAAGACTATCAACCAAGGTGGCGATTGTCAACTAGGAATTTGAATTTACCGAGCGACATCATTACCAAAGGAGAGTTTTTATTAACGGAGTTAAACAACCGGCCTAAGTGGCGTTACTTTTATCGGCTAATTGAAAATTTTTTCTATTTGAACGAATATAAGGAAAGCGATATGTGCGGAATTGCGGGTTTTATAGTTCAGAAAGGACCCTGTGCTGGAAAAAGGCAAGCAAAGCTAGAAGTGATGTGCGACTTGATAAGGCATCGGGGTCCGGACGGGCGCGGAATGCTTGTTCGAGACAATGTGGCACTTGGAATGACGAGACTTGCCATCATTGATTTGAAAGGCGGTAGCCAGCCTATCTTCAATGAAGATGAAAGCATAGCTGTGATTTTCAACGGTGAAATCTATAACTATCGTGAATTGAAATCGGAGCTTGAAAAACTAGGTCATCGCTTCAAAACCAACTCCGACACGGAAACAATTGTTCATGCTTACGAAGAATTCGGCACCGACTGCGTTCATCACCTACGTGGAATGTTCGCCTTCGCCGTTTATGATTTCAAAAACCAAAAGCTTTTTCTAGCCCGCGATAGAGTCGGCAAAAAACCGCTTTTCTACTGCATGACGCCGGATGGTGATTTTGTTTTCGGCTCGGAATTGAAAGTTTTGCTCGAATACGGAAAAATGAATCGTGAAATTAACCCGGTTGCTCTGGATGCTTACTTAACCTTTGGCTATGTGCCTGAAGAATTCTGCATTTTCAAAAACGTTTACAAATTACTTCCCGGACATTTTCTGATTTATCAACACGGACGGATAAAAACTCAAAAGTATTGGGATTTTATTTTTGAACCGACCGAAAAACCAAGAACAGAAGCGGAATACATTGAGCTTTTGCGTGAGAAAATAAAGGAAGCTGTGAAAATAAGACTTATTTCTGAAGTGCCTTTAGGTGCTTTTCTAAGTGGCGGAGTTGATTCTTCGACCGTAGTGGCTATGATGTCAAAGCTCCTCGATAAGCCCGTGAAGACTTTTTCTATCGGCTTTAATGAAGATACATTTAACGAATTAAAATTCACCCGGATAGTTGCTAAACATTTTCAAACCGAACATCACGAATTTATCGTTACTCCGGATTTTGTGAAAATCATTGAAGACCTGATCTGGTATTTTGACGAACCTTTTGCCGATTCTTCTGCTTTGCCTACATACATGGTTTCAAAAATGGCAAGAGATTATGTAACAGTAGTCTTATCGGGTGATGGTGGCGATGAACTTTTCGCTGGTTATACACGCTATTTGGGAGCACGGAAGAAAGAGACCTTTCAGAAAATACCTGGGTTTCTTAAAAAAGGATTGAGGGTTACCAGTAAACTGCTACCTCATTGGATGCGCGGAAAATACTATCTGTATAACATTTCGCTGGATTTTATTGACGGCTACATTGACAGTGTTTCATATTTCAACGACTTGCGTAAAAATCTGCTATACACATCGGAATTCAAAGAAACTCTCAACGGATGTTTGGGTTTAGGCAAAGAGCTTTATCGAAGAATTGCCGAAGGTGTAAGGACGGGGAATTTGATTGATAATCTCTTGTATCTTGATAGCAAAACCTATTTGCCGTCGGATATTTTAGTAAAGGTTGACAGAGCTTCGATGGCAGTTTCATTGGAGGTCAGAGCACCACTTCTCGATCAGGAGTTGATAAAATTCGTCGGGACGATTCCAGCAAACCTTAAACTCAACTGTGGAGAGACAAAATACATTTTCAAAAAAGCCATGAAAGGAATTGTTCCGAATGAAATTCTGTATCGTGAAAAGCAAGGCTTCGGGATGCCCATAAATGAATGGATAAATGCACAACTAAAAGACCAAATGACCGAAATTCTGAGTGACAAAAGGACAAAGGAGCGTGGTTATTTCAGAACTAAATATATCGAGACCTTGTTAGAAGAACATAGGACAGGACGGAGAGATTGGTCCGGCGCACTTTGGAATTTGTGGATACTAGAACTTTGGCATCGAAAATTTGTTGATAAGACGACTTGATTGATTCGGTTATTCTAGGTAATTCTGCAAATCCGTATAGGATTTTGACGGTGGATTTGAATTTATTCTGTCGAAGCAACTTTTTCGTTGTTCAAAGCAGCATGCAGAGTGTGCCAGCTTAGACTTGCACATTTGACCCGCGCAGGAAATTCTAATACTCCGGCAAATACTTTCAGCTTTCCAAGATTGTTTTCTTCATTTTCAACGTCCAGCTTTCCTGTAACCATTCTGTGAAATTGGACGAAAAGATGTTTGGCTTCTTCGCATGTTTTGTTTTTGACCGCCTCGGTCATCATTGATGCGGAAGCCTTTGAAATCGCACATCCTTGTCCGATAAAAGAAACGTCTTTGATAACATTATTTTCAATCCGAAGATAGAGCGTTAGTTGATCTCCACACAAAGGATTATTGCCTTCCGCAATTCGGTTGGCATCTTTCATTTCGCGAAAATTTCGTGGGTTTTTGTTGTGATCTAAGATAACTTCCTGATAAAGTTCGCTTAGTTCCGTCATAGGTTTCAAGCCTGAAAATGATTTATGAGAAAATTTTAACGGCCTTTTTGATGGCTTCTACTAAGCTATCAACTTCTTGCTTTGTATTGTAAAACGCAAATGAAGCTCGTGCAGTCGCAGGAACTTTGAAGAAATCCATAGTTGGTTGAGCGCAGTGATGTCCAGCACGAATCGCTATGCCTTGGCTATCTAAAATCGTGCCTATATCATGCGGATGCACGCCCTCGATAACAAACGACAAAACGCTTGCTTTTTCTTTAGCTGTTCCGATAATACGTGCGCCTTGAATCTGGGAAATCTGTTCGGTTGCGTATTCAAGGAGCTGCTTTTCATACGTAAATGCCGATTCAAAATCGATCGAATTCAGATAATCGACGGCCGCACCAAGCCCAATAGCCGACATGATTGGAGGAGTTCCTGCTTCAAACTTTTCTGGCAATTCGGCAAAATCGGTTTTTTCAAATGTCACGCGACGAATCATGCCACCACCTGTTTGATACGGTAACATCTTCTCAAGCCATTTGCGTTTACCGTAAAGAACACCGATGCCCGTAGGACCGAACATTTTGTGACCTGAAAAAGTGTAGAAATCTGCATCCAATTGCTGCACATCTATTCTAAAATGGGGGATTGCCTGTGCACCGTCAACACAAACAGGCACATCCGCACCAACTCTTTTACGCACAAGCGAAATCATCTCGTTTATCGGGTTAACCGTTCCAAGAGCATTCGAAACATGCGTTACCGCTACCAGTTTGGTGCGTTCGCTGAGTAACCTTTCAAATTCTTCTAAGATCAACTCACCACGTTCATTTATCGGTATAACCCGCAGGCGTGCACCTTTTTCTTCAGCTACTATTTGCCACGGGATTATGTTTGCATGATGCTCCATCTGACTTATGATGATTTCATCGTTTTCTGACAAAAAACGGCGCCCGTAAGAGTAAGCAATCAAATTGATTGCTTCGGTGCATCCACGGACAAATATGCACTCGTTAGCTTCGCAAGCATTTATGAATCGTTTGATTTTCTCTCTGGCGGATTCGTAAGCCGCAGTGGCTTTCTGCGAAAGATGGTGAACGCCGCGGTGAATATTTGCATGTTCTTTAGTCAAATACTCTTGAATTCTTTCGATGACCATTTTCGGAACCTGCGCCGAAGCGGCATTGTCCAAATAAACCAGCGGTTTCCCGTTTATTTTCTGCGACAAAATGGGAAAATCGGCTCTGATTTTTTCAACATCAAAGCTCTTTTGCGAAGTATTTGAAAGTTTTAAGCCAAAATCTTGTCTCATAAGCTTGCCTTCAAACGATTCAATAAAGCCTTGTCAATTTGTGACTTTAGGGAGTCAATTTCGATTTTGTTTACGATTTCCTCGGCAAAGCCGTATGTCAAGAGGTTTTCGGCCAATGTGCGACGCAAACCTCGACTTACAAGATAGAAAATTTCTTCTTCTTCAAGCTGTCCAACCGTTGCGCCGTGTGAACATCGGACATCATCGTTAAAAATCTCAAGTTGTGGTTTCGTATCAACACGAGCTTCATTTGATAAAAGCAGGTTCTTGTTTGATTGCCGAGCATCTGTTCCGTAGGCGCCCTCACGCACAAAAACTTTGCCGTTGAAAACTGCTCTTGCTTTTCCGTCAACAATTCCTTTGTAATTTTGCCTGGAAAGGCAGTTCGGGAAAATATGGTCAATTACCGAATGAGTGTCGGCATGTTGCTCACCTGAAACCAAGTAAAGACCATCAACGAAAGCCTGTCCATTTTCAGCCTTGAAAATTACTCCAACATCATGACGTGATAGTTTTCCACCAAGTGTTATGTTTGTGGAATCATAAATACTCCCGCGATGAATTTCAGCATACGATGTTGTGATGTGAAAAGCATTGTGAGATTCACGCTGAATGCGATAATTTTTCAGTTTTGCTTCGTTTGCCAGAGAAATCTCGATTACGGCGTTTGTGAAGTATTTGCCTTCTTCGTTTCGATAGTAGCTTTCGATTAACGTAGCTTCCGAAGACTCTTCCATTAGAATCAAACAGCGCGGGAAAGCCACCAGTTCGTTCTCGGTAAGAAAAATAAGCTGTATCGGGCTTTCAATAACTTTGCCTTTAGGGATGATCAAAAGCAAGCCATCTTCAATGAATGCAGTATTCAGAGCTGTAAAACCGTTTTTCTTGTAATCAACCAGAGAGTTTAATTTGTTCTGAAGCACTTTTTCCAATTCGGCATCTTCAAAAGCCTCACCGAAAGAGGCTATTTTGACGGCTTCTAATGCTTGGAAATCTGAAAAGTCAGGGCGAAATCTGCCGTTTAGAAATAGCAAAAAGCTTTTTCGGGTCTCTTCAAAAGTGAATTTGGAAGCGATTTCTGCCAAAAAAGAAGTTGTTTTTCGACCGAGTTTTGGATTATCGTATCGAAAGATTTCCTTTACTATAGGAGCAACGTTGGTATATTTCCATTCTTCATCCTCAACGCTTGGAAAGCCTACTTCATTGAAGAAAGAGAAAGCAGTGCTGCGCAAATCTTTAAGCCACTGCGGCTCTTTTGTGCTTGAGATTTTACTTGTCCTAAAAATTTCGCCGTAAAAGCGCTCTTTTCTTGTTTGCATAAAATTTTAACCCTTGGAAGCTGCGTTTGTTTTGAGCCAGTCGTAACCTTTTTCTTCAAGCTCTATTGCCAGCTCTTTCGTGCCCGAGCGAATTATTTTTCCGTCCGTCAAGACGTGCACATAATCGGGCTCGATATAGTTGAGTAATCGCTGATAGTGAGTTATCAAAATTATTGCATTTTCCGAATTTCTCAATTTGTTGACGCCTTCGGCAACAATTCGCAAAGCGTCAATATCGAGTCCTGAATCGGTTTCATCAAGAATGGCCAATTTAGGCTTAAGAATTGCCATCTGCAGTATTTCGTTGCGCTTTTTCTCACCGCCTGAAAATCCTTCGTTTACGGAGCGCTTCAGAAAATCAGGAGCCATCTGGACTAATTTTGCTTTTTCCCTTAAAAGTTCGTTGAATTCGATTGGATCAAGTTCTTCGCGCCCAATATGTTTCATTTTCTCGTTGTAAGCCAGACGAAGGAATTGCGAATTTGAAACTCCCGGAATTTCGACAGGATATTGAAATGCCATAAAAATTCCTTCACGCGCTCTCTCGTCCGGTTGCATTTCCAACAGATTCTTGCCCTCGTAAAGTATTCTACCTTCCGTAACTTCGTAGCTCGGATGACCTGCAAGGACTTTTGCAAGTGTTGATTTCCCCGATCCGTTCGGCCCCATAATAGCGTGTATTTGCCCTTTCTCAACGTTCAGGTTGAGACCTTTGATTATCTGACGTCCCGAAATTCCTGCATGTAAATTTTCGATTTTTAAAAGCACGTTTTTACCTCCTCTTTTTGCGACAGATCAGTTTTGGACTTTTCTAGTTTTTGCAACTTTCAAAATGGTCTTGCAAACTTTCGGTCTTGAATTTAGTTGTATTCAGATTTTTCATCCGATAGTTCCTTCCAGTTTCAACCCTAGTAATTTTTGGGCTTCTACTGCGTATTCCATCGGGAGTTCTCGAAATACCTCTTTGCAGAAGCCGTTTATTATGAGCGATATTGCATCTTCCTGAGAAATTCCTCGCTGCTGTAAGTAAAAGAGTTGATCTTCGCTGATGCGTGAAGTCGTAGCTTCGTGTTCAACTCTTGCCGTGTTGTTCATAACTTCGATATAAGGAAAAGTATTTGCTTTGCACTTATCGCCTATCAGCAATGAATCGCATTGCGTATAATTTCTTGCATTTTCGGCTTTCGGTAAGACCTTTACCAACCCGCGATAGGTATTGTTCGAGCGACCCGCAGCGATTCCTTTTGAGACAATCGTTGACTTGGTATTTTTGCCTATATGGATCATTTTTGTCCCTGTATCGGCAATTTGTGCATGGTTTGTCAGTGCAACAGAATAAAATTCGCCGATTGAATTTTCACCTTGCAAGATCACGGAAGGGTATTTCCATGTAATTGCGCTCCCTGTTTCAACTTGCGTCCATGAAATTTTGGAGTTTTTACCACGACAGGCGCCACGCTTTGTGACGAAATTATAAATTCCACCTATGCCGTTTTCATCACCTGCATACCAATTTTGAACTGTTGAATACTTGATTTCGGCGTTGTCTAAGGCAATCAATTCTACAACTGCGGCGTGAAGCTGATTGGTGTCAAATTGAGGTGCGGTGCATCCTTCGTTATATGCCACGTATGCGCCTTCTTCTGCAATGATCAGCGTTCGCTCAAACTGCCCTGATTCCCGAGTGTTGATGCGAAAGTAGGTTGAAAGTTCCATGGGACAACGAACACCTTTCGGAACATAAACAAATGAACCATCCGAGAAAACGGCAGAATTCAAAGCAGCATAGAAATTGTCATTCATCGGAACGACCGAACCGAGATATTGCTTGACAAGCTCAGGATATTCCCGAATTGCTTCTGAAATGGGCATGAAGATCACGCCGATTTTCTTGAGCTTTTCTTTAAAGGTCGTAGCTACGGAGACAGAATCGAAAACCGCATCAACTGCAACATTTGCGAGCATTTTTTGTTCCGATAGCGGGATGCCTAGTTTTTCAAATGTGCGTAAAATTTCAGGATCAACTTCGTCTAGACTGCCTAGTTTCTTTTTCGACTTCGGCGCCGCATAGTAGGTTATATCCTGAAAATCTATCTTCGGATACTGAAAATTCCCCCATTTTGGCTCTTCCATTTTGAGCCAATGTCGATAGGCTTTCAAACGAAATTCTAGCATCCATTCAGGCTCATCTTTTTTCTTGCTTATGAGCCTGATCGTATCTTCGTTTAAGCCTTTCGGTATCGTTTCTGTTTCAATCGGCGTAACGAAGCCGTATTTGTATTCCCTTTTCGTTAAAATTTCAACTCCTTTTGTCATAAATGAATCCCTTAAATTTTTGAAAAAAATTCTCTTTTAATGAAAAATTAATCTTTGCTAAGTCTTTGAATCTGGTGAAACGTTTTATCAACCGTTTTTTCAGATGCAATCAGATCGGCTAAAGTAATTTTTGACAGAGCGTTATGAACGATTTCATGCAGACCAAGTATAATCGAGCGAATTCCACAATCCTTTTTATGCACACAAGTTTCTAAAATACCTGTAAAATGCTCGCAGTGATTTTCTATGCTGTCTTGTTCTAAAACTTTTATGACTTCACTCAAGTGAATTTGAGAAGCCGGACGTGCAAGCGAGTATCCGCCTTTTGTTCCGCGCATTGCTTGGACAAAACCTGCTTTGCCGAGAAGCCACATTAATTTTCCAGCATTTGCTATTGATATGCCTTCACGCTGGGCTATTTGCTGAAGCGTAAGACTTTCACCTTCTTTAAGCATTGCCAGCTGAGCCAGACACCGCAGACCGTATTCCTCTTGCGCCGAAATCTTCATAAAAACTTAGCCTCTTCCCAACCCTTTCAATCTCTAGAATCTCAAATCATTACTTTTATGTCAAGATTCAAAGGAATAGAATTTAACCGACTCAGAAAAGCGTTCTGTTAATGGTTTTTGGTGTTGCCGGTTTTGATGATGTTTTTATCTTACAAAAATTGAGGGAACGGGAATATCGTTTGCTAAGCCGAATCGGAAAGTTTTCGGAGAATTGTCAGAGCTTTGCAGGTAGAACCAGTTTCCATCCGAATTAGGCATTGATCGGAATACTGCTACATCGAGTTTTCCGTCGCCGTCAAAGTCGGCTTGCAAAGCTCGATCGTTTTCGATGCCGAATCTGACTGAATAAAATCCTCTCCGACTTGCCAGGAAATACCATGTGCCGTTTGATGGGCGAAAGACAGCTATATCACTTTGTCCATCACCATCAAAATCACCTGAAATTGGACGATCTCCGTTTATACCGAATTTTACAGAGCGTAAGCTTTCGTCCGAACTTCGCAAAATGAACCAGAAGCCTGTTGACGGGCGAAAAACAGCTATATCACTGCGTCCGTCGCCGTCAAAATCACCTGGAACTGGCAAATCTTCTTGAATTCCGAATCTCTTAACCGTCGGATTGTCATTTCCACTACTACTACTACTTTGCAAAATATACCAATTTCCTTCTAAAGGGCGGAAAACGGCTATATCGGCTTTTCCATCACCATCATAATCTGATGGAACCAATTGGTCGGTTGGTATGCCGAAGTTTCTTACCCAAACTGTTCCTGTTGCACTTTGCAAGATGAACCAATTGCCTGTAGACGGGCGAAAAACGGCTAAATCTGTTTTTTCATCGCCGTCGAAATCGGCATTGACAGGGATATCACCGACACCGCCCCAGAAAGCACCCGTAAGATTGCTGTTTCCACTTTGCTGAATTAGGAAATCGGGGTCACTTTCGGAATCAGACGGACGGAAGACCGATAAGTCAGTTTTTCCGTCACCGTCAAAGTCGAAAATACCTTTTCTCGAAGATCGACAGGCGCAAATGTATCCGTCTGTTACCAAAACATCGTCAATGTATTGACCTTCTCGTGCCGTTCCTTGATCTGTTCCAACGCGCCATCGAAGCCTTACGCTCTGACCTGCGGAGTTAGCAGGTAGTCTTACCTTAGTAGTAACGAATTCAGATGTTTGATTGACGCCACTTCTGCCAGACCAAGCACGCCTTCCTGCCAGTGGATTCTGGCAACAATTGTCAATAACTCCGTCGTATCCGCCTTGCAAAAACATGCCACCTGCGGATTCTATATCTTGCCAATCACCGTCGCCGATTTTGATTTCCAAAACTGCACCATCGTATAGCTTATTTCGCAAAAATGTTGATTCAAGCTCATACCAATTTTTGAAACTCAACTCGGCTTGAGCGGAATTTATTTGAAAACTCGGAGTCTCGAGTTGATTTATGCCGACTAAAGTTGAGCATGAAGAATATAAGGAATTTCTTGGCGAAAATTGACGATTACTGCTAATCGTCCAATTTTGCTGTCCACCCGAGGCACTTGTTGTCCATCCTGTCGGCAGATTTCCGCTCCTATCAAAATTCTCCCGCAAAACAATTCGTTTAAGTCCTGTGTTTAGGTTAATCGAAACCGTTCCTAGATTGTCTGCTCCGTCTTGCAGATCAAATGTTAATGTAATCTCACTTCCGCAAATTAAATCGGGTGAAACGGTGAAAGTGAAAGGACGTGCGATCCCTTCAGCATTTGGAAGCAGTATGCCGTAGTTTTGTGGCGAAGATTGATTTATTACACCACCCGAAGAACGTAAACTTGCAGTCAGATTTTGTGTTGCTTTCATACCGGTATTTTTAAGCCGAATATCCATTGTTACAGTTTCTCCCGGCTCTGCACTTCCGTTCGTAACGCAACTTTCCAAAAGAAGCTCCGTGTTTTGTATTTCTAAAACTGCCGTTGGTTCCAGAGAAAAATTCTGAATTAAAGTTTGACCGTTCGATACGGAAACAGTGACGGTTTTTGGTCGGAAGCCTCTTGCGGTTGCGGTCAAATTGTAATTTCCCGGAAGTAGAAGCAAATTCCCGTATTGTCCAAATTCATTTGTTGTTCTGAGATAATCTGAAGCCCTAACAATCGCATTTTGAATCGGCTGACCGTTTTCGGAATTCGTGACAATGCCTGTGATTACGGAGCGAGGGGCATCATTGCATTCGGGAAATCTGAATTTTCCGATTTTTGTAAGCCAGCCAAACGGACTTTCTTGCTGACTTTCAAGTGTGTAGTATTCGTTTGTAAGCCAGAATGAGCAATCATCGGTTGGATCAATGCTCATCTGTGAATAATCACCCCAACGAAAGCCGAAAGCCGTTTGAACACCTGTTCCGTTTATCAAAACATTTTCGGTGCGGAATGTTCCCGGTGGATCGCTTGAAAGTCTTCCGGTGTATAAAATTGAAGGCTTCTTTTGTTCGCTTGCAAAACTGTATCCAACAGCGATGTTTCCCTGATGATCTTGAGCTACACTCGCCATCCATCGGCTGTTTTCGGGTTCTCCAACTGTTGCTTGAAAATGAACTTGAAATGATGAATTCGGCAAATTCCTTCTGAGTTCGTAAACACGCACGCCCGCACGATAAATTTCGCCTACTGCCGATATTCGCACGGTTTGGTTCAGCACCAAAGAATCGTAGTCGCCGAAATTTCTGTAAGCTACTCTATACATCAATCTATCGGATTGTGAATCCAATGCTTCACCTGGAGGAGGCTGGCGAATATCGGCTCTACCGTCGGGAGATGTCGGATCAAAAGGTGCAACAGGTATTGGGCTTTCCGCTCTTTCGGCGAAGGTTGAATTTGACGGATTGTTAAAGTCTGCTCGAAATTCAAAAAGGCGAATTGCGTCAATAGGATCGCCGTATTCCGTTGCGGTGTATCCAACAAAAATCCCCGGCATTCCGGTTGGTGGGGGCTTGAGTCCATCCAAGTCTGCTGGCAGGAGATTCCCTAAACGAATTGTTGTCGGCGAGGCCAAATCAAAATAAATGTAATTTGCATCGCTCGATCCTGAGTAAAGTTTCATTTTGTTGAAAGCGAAGACTCCCGAACCTGCGTAATTGCTCCCCAAAAACTGGTCGGTTGACATATAGATTGCATCAGACCATACACTGAATTTTGGATAATCGTTTAACTTGATGTTTGGCATTACGAACTCATAAACAAAATAGCTTCCTGTTGGGTCGGAAGATTTTGAAACGGCTATCATTTGCCGAAACGGCGGAAAGGCAATGCAAAACTGGCTAAGAATCCATCGGTCTGCAAGCGGATCATACAAAACAATAGGGTCGCCGTCATCGCGCTGAGAACAAGGCGTTCCAAGAGAGGAAAAGAGGCTGCTCAATTTGAACGGCGGCGTGAGTGGATTTCCTTGTTTGTCGAATATGCGAACCAGCGAGTTGACGGCTTGAACATAGTGATTAAGTCCGACATCGCCGTTTGTGTCTGGAGGGATGATTCGAAATCCGTATGCAGCAGCATTATCGTTACTTGAAATTCCTTCAAAAGAAAGCAAAGGGGAAGGCATCGGCGAAGGCAAGAATTCTGCAAGATTTCTTTCAACATCGTGAACTGCACCGTCAACCTGCTTGCGAAACGGCAGTTTATTCGGGACTTGGCGGGCTTGCTCTTCTGCACGTCCCATTTTCCGACTACTTTTTCCCTTTTCAGGTTGCGCAGGACCGAAACTACTTACGGGTTCAGAAACCGCAAATCCTACGGCTTTAGAAACTTGTGGTTTAACTTCCCTAAAAATCTTCAGACCGATTTGCGCTCCATCACCAGAGAACACAGATTCGGCGTGAGCTTTACTTTCAAAGTGAGTCTTTGTAAAAACACCTGAAACCCCAAAATTCGGAGTGATTTTTTTAAGCGTAAAAACAAAAATTGCCGAGATGGTGAGAGCTGGAATCCACAAAATTTCTTTAGATGCTCTCAAAACCGCCGGTTTTCGTGACTGTGTTGTAAGTTTCTGAAAATCCTTGTTTTGAAAGTTTCTAACTGAGAGAAAATTTTTGACGAAAAGAAAACTCTTGGTTGAAGGGATGATTTTGGTTGAGAAAAAGGTTTTGATGCATGGAAAGCGGCTAGCGAAAAGAAAGGTTTTGACGGAAAGAAGAAGAGCCTTGAAAAATTTACTCGCCTTTTTGCTTTCGGAGTTTTGTTTTGTCTTCATTTTTTCCTTGATTCTATTTTCTCGAATACTTTTCCATACATGCAACAAAAAGTATGAGAATTGCTTGCAAAATCAAGCCAATATCTTTTGAAACATGTTTTGTGAATGCATCAACGAAAATTTCGCCGCGTATCAAAACAGCAAAAAACAGGGCTGCGAGAAAGACTCCAAGCGGATGATTTCTGCCTAAAAGAGCTACCGCAATTCCCAAAAAACCGACTTCACCCGAGAAATCGTGAAAGTAGCGATGCCTGTTGCCTAAGACTTCACCGATTGCAACCATGCCCGCCAGCGCTCCGGCTAAAGTCATTGCGATGATTATTTGCTTTTTGGTTGAAATACCTCCGTATTCGGCAGCATAAGGATTCTCGCCTGCGGCTCTGAGTTCATATCCCCACTTTGTCCGCCACAAGAAAACATAAACAGCGAAACACATCAAAACGGCGATTAAAAACGAGGCATTGAGTGGAACGTCTTTGGGAATAAAAGAGAAAAATTCGTTTAGTTGTGGGATGTATGCATTTGTGCCGATGGGAGCTGTTTGCAAAATTGGATCGCCCAGTATTCGATAATGATATTGCGTCAGATAGCTTGTCAAAGCAATCGCAATGAAATTTAGCATGATCGTATTTATTACTTCACTAGCACCGAATTTGGCTCTCAAGATGCCAGGGATTGCACCCCAGATTGCCCCTACAACAACAGCAGTCGAAATGCATAAAGGCACAAGAAGAAACGCTGGCAGATTTGCCCATGACCAGTTCTGCTCGGTTTCAGAAACTTTTACCACGACGCCACCAAATTTAATTCCTACCCAGGCAGTTGCGAAAGCGGCGACGTAAAGTTGTCCCTCTGCACCGATGTTGAAAAGTCCACATCTGAAGGCAACAGCGACTGAAAGCCCTGTGAAGATCAAGGGTGTTGCATAAAAAAGCGTATAGCCGAAATCTTTCGCCGATCCGAAAGAGTTTGCGAGAAGAATTCGATACGTATTTATCGGATCATCACCGATGATAAAAATAAAAATCCCACCGACCAAGAAAGCACCGAAAACGGCCAGCAAGATAAAATAAAGCTCTCTAAACGCTTTTGTCTTCATTTCTTTTTCAAAGCCACCTCTCTACCGAGTCTCGACGAATCCCAATAAGTCTAAGCTTGATTAAGTTTCGGTCTCGAGTAAACTGAAGAAATTTAAGTTTCTCGAAAAATACTAACTCATAAGTTTTTTTGTGTCATCTGTGGAAGCGATATTTGGTTTAGAAAAAATTTTTTGTTAAAAAAGAGTAAAAAAATACTCAAAAAATTTGACAAAATTATACTCAAATTTTATGCTAAAAGTAGAATGAATTATGAAAATCAAAAAAGGAGGTAAGGTTATGAATATCGTCAAATATGATCCGATTCGCGAACTTCGCAACTTGCAAGAAGAAATGAACCGTTTGTTCAATATGACTTTCTTCCGTAGCTTCGATGACGAGTTGATTACTGGAGCGTGGACTCCAAGCGTTGATATTTTTGAAAACAAAGATCAAGTTGTTATCGAAGCTGAACTCCCGGGAATGAAGCCTGAAGACGTTCAAATTTCGATCGAAAATAACGTCTTGACAATTCAGGGTGAAAAGAAATTTGAGAAGAAGGAAGAAAAAGACAACTATCATCGCATTGAACGCAGATACGGTAGCTTCACGCGTTCGTTTACCTTGCCGCCAACGGTCAATTCGGATGATATCAAGGCGGAATTCGATAATGGACTGTTGAGGGTGACCATAGCCAAGCGCGAAGAAGCTAAGCCGCGTCGCATTGAGATCAAAACGACTTCTGGGAGTACTTCTGCTTAAGCGACGGCTGAAGGCGAAAGCGCTTGATCTTTGGGCTAAGCTCAAAGCCCGTCTCGGAGTTTGAAAACAAAAGCAAGGCTTCTAGAGGCCTTGCTTTTGTTGATTTGATATGTTTTGTTTTTTCTGCGATTATCTCAGTATTTTGATAATTTTAAAGTTTCAATAAAAATTAGGAGGAAAAGATGAGGTTTGACAAGTTTACAATTCGCGGACAGGAGGCTATTCGAGAGGCGATTTCGATAGCCGAAAAACACCAAAACCAGCAGGTTGAACCTGAACATGTTTTGGCTGGGATGCTGGAGCAAAAGGAAGGAGTAGCTCGTTCGATACTAAGCAAGATTGGTGCAAGCCCCGATTCAATTCTTTTCGAAGTAAAAGAAGTTATTAAAAGATTTCCGCAGGTCACCGGAGGGCAGCAGTATTTTGGTTCGCGCACTAATACCGTTTTTCAGACGGCACAAAAGGAAGCCGAGAAGATGCAAGATGAATACGTTTCGACGGAGCATCTGTTGCTTGCCATTGCTGATGAAAAGGGTGGCGACGCCGGAAGAATTCTACGCTCAAACGGTGCAAGCAGAGAAAATATCTTGAAGGTTATCGAGCAATTGCGTGGTGGAAGCCGAATTACCGATCCAAATGCCGAAGAAAATTTTCAAGCCCTCGAAAAATATGCAACGGATTTAACCGAACTTGCTCGCAAAGGAAAGCTCGATCCTGTAATCGGTAGGGATGATGAAATACGCCGGACGATTCAGGTTTTATCGCGCCGAACCAAGAATAATCCTGTTTTGATAGGTGAACCGGGGGTTGGAAAAACTGCAATTGTTGAAGGTTTAGCACAGAGAATTGTTTCAGGCGATGTTCCGGAAACACTCAAAAATAAGCGTCTTGTTGCTCTAGACCTTGGAGCAATGTTAGCGGGTGCGAAATATCGTGGCGAATTTGAAGATAGGTTAAAGGCTGTTTTGAAGGAAATCGAGAGAGCTGAAGGTCAGATAGTTTTGTTCATCGATGAGCTTCATACTTTGGTTGGTGCAGGAGCTGCAGAAGGGGCAATTGATGCTTCTAACATGCTCAAACCTGCTCTGGCCAGAGGAGTTTTAAGGTGCATCGGGGCAACTACTTTGAATGAATATCAAAAGTATATCGAAAAAGATAAAGCTTTGGAACGCCGATTCCAAAAAGTTTATGTGAGCGAGCCTTCGGTTGAAGAAACGATTTCGATATTGCGTGGGCTTAAGGAAAGATACGAAGTTCATCATGGGGTAAGAATAACGGATTCGGCGATAGTTGCTGCAGCGACTCTTTCGCATCGTTACATCACCGATAGGTTTTTGCCCGATAAGGCAATAGACTTAATTGACGAAGCTGCATCGCGCCTTAGAATCGAAATTGACAGCATGCCTCAAGAAATTGATGAGCTCGAAAGAGAAATTCTTCAACTTCAAATCGAGAGACAAGCTCTTTCAAGAGAAACCGACGAAAAAGCGAAAGAAAGACTTGCCGACATAGAAAGAAAAATTGCGGATTTGAAGGAAAAATCAAATCAGATGAAAGCTAAGTGGCAAGCAGAGAAGGAAAGAATCGAAAAGATTCGTTCCATAAAAGAACAAATTGAACAGGCAAAGATTGAACTTGAAAGAGCGCAAACATTAGGTGATCTGCAAAGAGCAGCGGAGCTTCGCTATGGAAAGATTCCGGAACTGGAAAAACAACTTGCCGAAGAACAAGCAAAACTGGCTGAGCTTCAGAAAGAAAGTATCTTTTTGAAGGAAGAGGTTACGGAAGAAGATGTAGCTGAAGTCGTTGCGAAGTGGACAGGCATTCCCGTCTCGAAGATGCTTGAAAGTGAGATGCAAAAGCTTCTAAAGATGGAAGATAATCTTAGAAGAAGAGTTGTAGGTCAGGACGAAGCCTTATCAGCTGTTGCAAATGCTGTTAGACGCGCACGCGCAGGACTTCAAGATCCGAACCGTCCTATCGGCTCTTTTATCTTTTTAGGTCCAACAGGGGTTGGTAAGACGGAAACTGCGAAGGCATTGGCAGAGTTTTTGTTCGATGATGAAAGGGCAATGGTTAGACTCGATATGTCCGAATACATGGAAAAGCATGCTGTCGCACGCATGATAGGTGCACCACCAGGATATGTGGGCTATGAAGAGGGGGGACAGCTGACTGAAGCCATTCGTCGTCGTCCGTATTCGGTGGTCTTGTTCGATGAGATCGAAAAAGCACACCCAGACGTTTTCAATATTCTTTTGCAAATTCTCGATGACGGACGTTTGACGGATTCAAAAGGACGTGTTGTTGATTTCAAAAACACGGTTTTGATAATGACATCAAATCTTGGTTCGCGTGAAATTTTGAATCTAAGCGGCGATGAAACTCGCACAAGAGAAGCCGTAATGCAAATTCTTCGTGAATATTTCAAACCGGAATTTCTCAACCGGATTGACGATATTGTTATATTCCGTCAACTCACGAAAGAATATATTGACAAAATAATTGATTTGCAGATAGACAGACTACAAAAAATACTTGCGGAGAAAGACATCAGGCTGGTTTTAGATGTTTCTGCAAAAGAACTAATAGCCAAACACGGTTACGATCCAACGTTTGGGGCTAGACCTTTGAAACGAGCCGTACAAACTCTGATTCAAAATCCGCTCGCAGTCAAGCTCTTAAGCGGAGAAATCAAGAGTGGTCAAACCGTCAGAATAACGGCTGAAAATGAACAACTCAATTTTATTCCCGAAACAGTAGCAGTTTCGGCGTCATGAAAATGACTTCGGTTGCTAAAACTCGAAATTTCCTAACAGGAGGTAGTTGAAACTAAGCACGGAAAGCCATCTAGGGTAGGAATTAAGACTATTTTGACGTTCTATCCTTAGATGGCTTAGAAATTTTCTAATGTGAAGGTAAGCCGAATTCTGCAAAAGCTTGCTGAAAGGCGAATTTTTGACAATTTTTCACATAGCCTGGAAAAACGGCTCTTAAAAAACAAGAATTATAACGACATCTGAGGAGATTTTTCGGGGCGATATTTTCTCGTAAACACGCAGTTTTTAAGGTAGTCCCGCTTTAATTGCTAATACGGAATGTCGCCGGCATAGTCGCCTGAAGATTCCTTTGGCGGACGTTTTGTAGTGCTCTGACTTTTAGGTGATGTGGTGTTACCGGATCTTTTTGATGATGGGGCGCTTATCATTTTAACCGTGACGATGAATTGCCCGCCGTTGTTTTCAGGGAAATTATCGTTGACGCAGAACTCAAGCTTCCCGGTTTCATCGGGAAAGTTTTTCCAATATCTAGAAAGATAGACCGCCTGAACATTTGAGACTTTTCCGTCGGCATATCTGGTTCGCATCAACAAAGCACCTGTAGGATACTCTGGATATATTCTGCGACTTTTTGTTTTTTCGTCCTTTACTCCGGCATATGTGACGTTGTTTTTAATGCCGGCCAGATCGATCAATCCTTGAACTGAAGTTGAAAATTCTTCATTTTCAACTACGTCAATGTCAGAAAGTTGCCATCCACCGCTTGCATACACGGTGAAAGTCCCGACTTTGGTGGGCGAAAGCGGAGGTGTGAAGGAAACAACAGGATTTGTATTCGATGGTTGAGTGTATGGAGAAGGTGATCCTGAAGAGGAGATATTTGAGACGGTCGTATTTTTATCTCCACTACTGACGTTGGAATTCTTCGTTTCTATGTTAGCGGTATCGTTGTTTATTTGAACATTTGTATCGGAAAGTTCTAGAACTTTTTTGACGGCAAAGTATGCAACCAAAGCCCCACCAGACACAAACAGAAGGATTAAGACTATTATCCCGATCAATACATGAAGAGCTTTTGACTTTGGCTTTGGAGTAACCGTAGGGTTGTAGCGGAATGCCTGAGTTACTTCAGCTTGAGTGTTTTTGGTTGTTTGCGGTCTGGAAATTGATTCACCAGAAGATACCAACGAGGCACCACATTCAGTGCAGAAATTCATTTCATCAGAGTTTTCATTACCGCAAAGCCTACAAACTTTCATGATAAATTAGAGTTTATAATGGAAAGCTTCGGATTTGCAAGATTTTTTCAGGGTTTAGAAAGTGACTGAAGAGCAATTCTCATGCTAAATTTTTCTTTGCATAATGCTTAGATGAGGGAATAAATCTATGGCGATAAGTCCAGAACTTTTAGAGATATTGAGATGTCCAAAATGCAAGTCGAAGGTTGAACTCAAACCCGACGGTAGTGGTTTGAGATGTTTAAATTCAGATTGCCGATTGGTTTATCCGATCAAAGATGATATTCCCATAATGCTGGTTGAAGAAGCAACGGTTGAAAAAAATCCTGAGGTTGTTGAATGATTGACTGGTCGAAAATCCAAAAGATTCTTATTGTTAAACTGCGTTCCATCGGTGATACGGTTCTTGCTACTCCTTCGCTAATTGCTTTAAGACGATTTTTGCCGAGCGCAAAGATTGACGTTCTTCTCGAAAGACAAATAGCGCCGCTTTTGGAAGGTTTTGAATTTGTTGATGAGATCATCACCGTAGATGGGAATAGTCTATTCTCTAAGTTAAAAGCAGCAAGAAAGATAAGAAACACCGGTTACGACATTGCTTTTAACTTTCACGGTGGCACCACGGCTACGTTTTTCGTTGCTGTTTCTGGTGCAAAACATCGGGTTGGGTGCAGTGAATTCCAATATAGTTTTCTATACAATCATCTTCTTTCATCTGCTTCTGATTTTTGGAAAAAAACTCACACTCATTCGGCCGAACAACAGCTGGCTTTATTGGGTTTTTTGGGTGTTCCGGTTGACGATAGACCGCGAAGTTATCTGGCGGTCCAAGAAAGAGTGAGAATACTACTTCTTGAAAAACTTTCGAAAATCGACAACTTCGAGCCTAACAAAAGGATAGCTCTTATTCATCCATCGGCTACACTGGAAACGAAGAAATGGCCTATTGAGAATTTTGGGCGTTTGGCAGAATTTTTCTATGAGATCGGGTTACAAACGGTGGCCGTTGGTTCAAGGAGTGAAGAGAAATTGTTGAAAAGTTTGAAAGAAATTTCCAGAGTTTCTTTGATCGCTACGGCTGACCTTACGCTTCCAGAGGTTATGGCTTTAGCAAAGGAAGCCACGATTTTCGTTGGAAACGATTCGGGTATAGCTCACATCACAGCGGCGGTTCAGACTCCCTTGGTCGTTATCTTCGGGTCATCAAACGTTAATCATTGGAAGCCTTGGACTGATGCGCCTCATGAAATAGTTCGCAAAAAAATGCATTGTCAGCCTTGTGCCGGTTATACCTGTAAGGAATTTGGGAAACCTCGATGTATCCTTGAAATCGAAGTTGATGATGTTATACAAGCAGTGAAAAAAGTTTTGCTCGAAGCTTACGGAAGATTTGATTTTTCAGATGAAAAATCCTTTGCTTTCTTGACAAATTTCTGATGAAAAGCTATCTTTTATTCTTGCGGTTGAATGGATTTGAAAAGTGGGCATATATGTCAATTGGTAGACAGCTTCCTTTACAAGGAAGAAGTTGGAGGTTCGAGTCCTTCTATGCCCACCAAGCGGAGCCGTAGTTCAGTTGGTTAGAACGCCAGCCTGTCACGTTGGAGGTCGCGGGTTCAAGTCCCGTCGGCTCCGCCACTTCTAAAACTCTACTACTTAGCTTCAAACCCGATTTTTGCAAAATCTCAAGTACTGGAAAATGCTTAATCTCGGTTTCTCCTCGTTTTATTTTCGTAATTCTTCACTCAAAATTTGGTTTAACATTTGCCAAACTTTTCTCAGATGCTTTTCTTCAGTTCTAAGGCTTCCAACGGAAAGTCGCAAAGCTAAATTCCCGTTCAATTTCGTATGCGAAATGTAGGCTTTGCCGGAAGCGTTAATCTCATTCATGATTTTTTCGTTTAGTGAATTCAATTCATCTTGTGACAGTTTTTCATGCCAGGCGCGGAAAGATACCAAAGCAAAATGAACAGGAGCGAGAAGTTGGAAATTGGGGGATTCTTCAATCCAAGTTGCAAAGAGCTTAGCAAGGCGACAATTTTCTTTGATTCGATTTATCATACCTTCCTTTCCGAAATATCTCATTGCAAACCACAATTTCAGAGAGCGGAATCTTCTGCCCAGCTGAATGCCGTAATCCATTTGATTTATGACTTCTTGAGAAACTTGATTTTCGAAAGTTTTCAGATATTCAGGCACGAGCGAGAAGGTTTGTTTCAGCAAAGGCATGTCTTTAACGTAAAGAATCGAAAGATCGAAGGGGGTAAAAAGCCATTTGTGAGGATTGATAACAATCGTATCGGCCATTTCCCAACCTTTGAAATGATGCTGCAGTTCCGGGACAATGGCGGCTGAGCCTGCATAGGCTGCGTCAACATGAAGAAAGCAGTTTTCTTCTTTACAGATAAGTGCTACTTCTTCAACGTTATCAACACTGGCAGTTGAAGTAGTGCCGATCGTGGCAACAACGCAAAAGGGCAGAAAGCCTTGCTTTTTGTCTCGAACAATCGCTTCTCGGAGTTTATCTGTTCGGATGCGAAATTGTTCATCCGTAGGGATCTTGGTAAGCGATTTTCTTCCCAAGCCGAGCAAAATTACTGCTTTTTCAATCGAAGAATGAGTCTGTTCAGAGCAGTAGATTCTGAGTTTTGGTTGTGCACTTATTCCTTCTTCACGTATTTGTGGAGCGTATTTTTCCCGCGCCATAGCTATCGCGTGAAGGCTCGATACAGATGCGGTGTCATAGATTATGCCATTAAAATCTGCTGGTAAGTTTAGCATTTGCCTAAGCCAATCGAGCGTGACTTGTTCCAGTTCAGTCGAAGCAGGAGCGGTTCGCCAAAGCATCGCCTTCATGTCAAATGCAGATGCAAACATATCGGCGAAAATCCCTACGGCCGAAGCTGAAGTCGAAAAAAGACCGTGAAAGTTAGGATGATTCCAGTGCGTAACTGCTGGAAAAATAAGTTTTTCGACATCATCGAGAATTTCTGAAAAATCTTCACCATGTTCTGGCGCCGATGACGGGAGCGATTTTTTCAAATCTCCTGGTCGGTTTTGAGAAAGAACCGGGAAGCTCTCGATATTTTCAAAGTATTCGGCTATTCGATCGACAACCTTGTAGCCGAATTTTCGGAAATCTTCTGTCGAAATATCACCTAAACTTTTTCGATTTTCACTCATAAATCACAAAAAATCTCAAAAATTTTGAAAAATCGTCTTACCTGACTCGACAATTAATTAAGTAAATTGTAATATCTCAAACGATTGTCTTGCCAAAGCATTAAAAATTTTTTGGAATTCGGCTATGTCAAACGATAGAAAGGACGAAGGTTTTGTTCGTGGTTTAGGTCTATTTGATTCGACAATGGTTGTTGCAGGTTCGATGATTGGTTCAGGGATTTTTATTGTTTCAGCAGATATTGCCAGACAAACAGGTTCACCGGGTGGGTTGCTTTTGACGTGGATAATTACAGGGCTTTTGACGATTTTCGCTGCGCTAAGTTACGGTGAATTGGCAGCAATGATGCCAAAAGCTGGCGGACAGTATGTTTATTTACGCGAAAGCTATTCTCCACTTTGGGGATTTCTTTATGGTTGGACACTTTTTTTGGTTATTCAAACTGGGACAATCGCAGCAGTAGCAGTTGCTTTCGCAAGATTTCTGGGAGTTTTGATTCCCGACATTTCTGCTGAAAATTACATTGTTTCGCCGATTCATCTTTCGGCAAATTATGCTGTTTCGCTATCGATGCAGCAGGTAGTGGCGATTTTGTTGATAATTTTTCTTACTTTGATAAACACTCAGGGACTGGCTTTGGGCAAGTGGATTCAAAACATTTTTACATCGGCTAAGACGCTTTCGCTGATTGCTTTGATACTTTTAGGCATTTTTATTGGTGGACAAATGGGAACTTTCTCCGAAAATTGGGCTAATTTCTTCACGCCGCATAATCCGGCTACGATAACACCTGAATACTTTGAGCAGGCATTTCCAAAAGTAACCGTAGAGTCTGGACTTTGGGGATTGATTGTGGCTTTCTGCGTGGCTCAAGTTGGCTCGCTTTTTTCGGCCGATGCATGGAACAACATTACCTTCACAGCCGGAGAGGTTAAAGAACCCCAAAGAAACATTCCGCTTTCTTTGGTTTTGGGAACAAGTTTGGTTATAGGACTTTATGTGCTTGCGAATGTTGCTTATCTTTGCACTCTTTCGATTCATCAAATTCAAACAGCTCCGGACGATAGAGTTGGAACCGCCGCTTTGCAGGTGATTTTCGGAGATTGGGGCGCGACTGTTATGGCGATCGCAATTTTAATTTCCACTTTCGGATGCAACAACGGACTGGTGCTCGCAGGAGCTAGAGTTTATTATGCGATGGCTAAAGACGGATTATTCTTTAGGGCAACCGGTAAGCTGAATGAAAAGCATGTGCCGGCAGTTGCTTTGATTTTACAGGGAATTTGGACTTGCCTGCTGGTTTTGCCCCGTACTATTCAAGAACATGGCGGTAAGATTTCTTACGGAAATCTCTATAGCACTTTGCTTGATTACGTTGTTTTCGCCATTTTGATATTTTATATTTTGACCATAGCCGGCTTGTTCGTGTTAAGAAAGAAACGACCCGACGCCGAAAGACCGTATAAAGCTTTTGGTTATCCTTTGGTGCCGATAGTTTACATAATCGCAGCAAGTCTGATAAGCTTAGTTCTATTGATTTATAAGCCGAAGACTTCATTGCCGGGGCTTTTGATAGTTTTAACCGGCGTTCCGGTTTATTTGATATGGAAAAGAATTCGCCAAAGAGAGGGTTATAGCAACTTGCAGTCATAAATTAGCAGCTTGCAATCCATAAATAACTTCAAACTTAGGAGGATGAGATGTCGTTTTTCGCAACTAAACCCATTGATGTATTGATTGCAGAAGCTCAAGAAACCGGAGAACATACTCTAAAAAGAGCTCTAAGTGGAGTGGACCTTATATTCTTAGGCATAGGAGCAATAATTGGAACCGGAATTTTTGTTTTAACGGGGCAGGCAGCGGCTAAACATGCCGGTCCTGCCGTAGTGATTTCTATGGTTCTTGCAGGCTTTGTCAGCGCTTTGGCAGCCTTTTGTTATTCGGAATTCGCTTCGGCAGTTCCGATTTCTGGTTCTGCCTACGCCTACGGTTATGCAACTTTAGGTGAGTTCGTGGCGTGGCTTATCGGTTGGGATTTGATCTTGGAATATGTATTCGGTGCCGCAACGGTTGCAGTTGGATGGTCTGGATATGTAGTTAGTTTTCTCAAAGAATTCGGAATAGAGTTTCCTGTTGCTCTCAGAGCCGCTCCCGGAACTTTATTCGTCCAATTACCAGAGAATATAGTTACGCAGCTAAACGCATTGAAAACTATTTCAGTTGAGATTGGCTGGAACACGGTGAATCCGAGTTTAGTCAAAGAATTAAGCAACTTGGGCTATTCTCTTGATGCTTTTCCTACGGCAAGGTCGGTTTTCAATCTTCCGAGCTTCCTAATAGCCGTTTTTGTCACGGCTTTACTTGTTAAAGGAATCAAGGAATCGGCCAATTTTAATACTGCTATAGTCATTGTTAAGACTTCGGTCGTGATTTTGTTCATCTTAGCCGGTATAAGTTTCGTCAACATGGATAACTTGGTTCCCTTCATTCCAGAACAAAAAGTTAATGAGTTAACCGGGCAGCCGGAATTCGGTGTTTTTGGTTGGAGTGGGATCTTAACGGGAGCAGCGATTATTTTCTTCGCATACATAGGATTCGACGCAGTTTCAACGGCAGCTCAAGAAGCGAAAAATCCTGCCAGAGATATGCCCATAGGGATTATAGGTAGTTTGTTAATCTGTACAATCCTTTATGTGCTGGTAGCTTTCGTAATGGTTGGTGTGGTTTCTTACACTCAGTTGAATGTTCCTGCTCCAATAGCTGAAGCGATCAATGCCGCACGCATTCGTGCGCAAGGAACGTTTTTTGAAAGTGTTCTTTCGGCAATGCCCTTTATAATCAAGCTGGGTGCTGTTTTAGGACTAGCTTCAACAATGGTCGTGATGGTTTTAGGACAACCGCGTATTTTCTATTCAATGTCGAAAGACGGTTTGCTACCGACTTGGGCAGCGAAAGTTCATCCAAGATTTCGCACGCCTTACATAACTACAATAATTGCAGGCTTATCGGTTGCACTAATAGCAGGTTTCGTTAGGATTGATATTCTAGGCGAGCTTGTTTCAATTGGGACACTGTTTGCTTTCGTAATAGTTTCGCTAGGTGTGATAATAATGCGATACACACATCCTGATCTTCCACGTCCGTTCAAAGTTCCGCTCTCACCTTATTTCCCGATTCTATCGGCTCTGGCAAGCGCATATTTGATGAACGGCTTACCACTTGACACCTGGATGAGACTTATTCTCTGGATGTCGGTCGGTTTGGTTATATATTTTGCTTACGGCTATAAAAACAGTAGGTTACCTCTCTTGGGTGAGAATCGTTCAAATGGCGTAACAGAAGGAAAAGTTCCGCTTTCGCCGATTCTAGGAGTGCTTTTATTGTTAGCTTTAACCATCTGGCAATTTGGGATTTCTTCTCAGGTCTCTCCAATGCAGCGTTTTGTTGAGACAGCAATAAGATTATTCCTTTGGTTGATGCTTGGCGTCATGATCTACTTCATGACCTACGGCAGAAAGTTCGTAGTTGCACAAACCCGCTCTAAAAAGATTGCAACCTACGGCCTAGTTGCTTCTTTGTTGAATCTTGGGATATGGCTGATAGTTGCCTACTGGTTTTGGACACACTACACAGAAATACACGGCATTGGAAGATAGCAGCGATTCCTTACGATAAGGCTTTTGCTTAAGCTAGTTGAGAATGTTACGAAAGCACAACCAAGAAGACAGTCTGTTTCTGACTGTCTTCTTGGTTCTATGCGGCTTTGCTTTTGTTTTTACGTCTTGCTGAAATTTAGGTTATGAAAACTTCGGGACTTAATCGTTTATATTGCGTCGAAGGTTCTTAGGGCTTTCATGTGGCTTTTATCGCTTTCTCTATCTGGTGGAGTTTCATTAGTTGGCAAAGTTTTCAATCCAATCTGCCTGGCTCTATTCAAGAAGTTGCTTTCATAATGAATTACAAACATACAGTGAGAGAATCTCTCACTGGAAGCAACACGTAGTATTTGTTTTTCTTTATCAGATGATTCGCAAACTCTTCTGAAGAAGAGAACCTTAAACACTTGGTTTTTATTCAAGAAACAAAAAGGTTCAAGAAACAGAGAAAGAATTCGGGTTCTTCTAAGGAAGGAATACGAAAAACTGAACCACAAGCGTAAAGATGCTCAAAACAAGGTCTTGGCGTTTCTGAAGATATACCGGAAGGTAATATTTCAGGACGATTGAAGGGGTGGACTACTCTCTTTGGTAAACAAATACATTCTTCGGGTGTAGGCGGATTGAAGTCGAGGTTGAGGACCAGCCTT